>Ga0315298_1001361_pt1 | contig 45046 bp, 27 predicted proteins | sample WHS_1_MG_FD_203077 | JGI IMG/M metagenome (GOLD analysis project Ga0315298, IMG submission 203077) | Extremophilic microbial mat communities from Washburn Hot Springs, YNP, Wyoming, USA - WHS_1_MG | ecosystem: Environmental > Aquatic > Thermal springs > Hot (42-90C) | place: USA: Wyoming...
TGCAGCTCGATTTCCGACCGCTGCTCTATGCGCTCAATCTGACCGTCACGGATATGCACAACGCGGTCAGAGACGTCAATCATCTTGAGGTCGTGGGTCGCTGAGATGATGGTGACACCAGAACCGACGTTCAGTTCTTTAAGCAGGGCGATGATTTCCTTGCCCGTGACGAGGTCAAGGTTACCGGTCGGCTCGTCGGCGAGGATGATGGAGGGAGAATTGGCGAGGGCACGGGCGACGGCGACACGCTGCTGCTGGCCGCCGGAGAGCTCAAAGGGCTTGTGGTTGAGGCGGTCGCCCAAGCCCACCAGCTCCAGGAGCATGCGGCCGCGCTCCAGCATCTCGTCGCTGCTCATCCCAGCAAAAATCATAGGCAGCGTCACGTTCTCCAAGGCCGTCATGACCGGGATGAGGTTGAACGTCTGGAAGATGTAGCCGATCTTGCGGCAGCGAAGCCAGGCCAGCTCGAAGGCCGTTAGCTGGGCGAGGTCAACCTCGTCAATGAAGCAAGAGCCGCTGGTGGGCTTGTCCAGGCCGCCAATCATATTAAAGAGGGTGCTTTTCCCCGAGCCTGACGGGCCCATGATAGACAGATATTCGCCGCGGCGGATGTCTAGGTCAACGCCACGCAGAGCAGGCACCTCAACCTCGCCCATTTTGTAGACTTTGGTCAGGCCACGGGTGCGAACGATGAATTCATGGGTGGTAGCCGAGTCGTCGTGGACAATCTCAGCGGCCCTCGCCACCGTAACGCGCTCTGCCTCCCGCACTTGCTCCTGCAGGTCAGCCCCGCAGTCAGGACAGACAGTGACAACGCCCCAGGTCTCGATTTCCTTGCCACACTTGTGGCACTTAATCTTGGCCATGACGGACCTCCTTGCGCAGCGGGTCGGCAGCAGGCAGGAGCGCTGCGGCCGAGCGCCTAGATCTCGCTCCGCAGAGCGGCCGCCGCAGGCATCTGGGCCGCCCGCACGGCGGGCAGGATGGCAGCCAGCAGGGCAATGATCGCCCCGATGACCACCGAAGAAACCAAATACGTGAGCATGGCTGGCCAGCTTATCTTCGCGGGCAGGTCCCAACCCGCCCGCCAGCTATACATCAGCAAGCCGCCCAGATGGCCCAGCACCACCCCCACCACCGACCCCAACAGGCCGATGAGGAGCGCCTCCACCAAGAAGATGCGAACGATAAAACTGTCAAGGGCGCCTAAACACTTCATCGTCCCGATTTCGCGGAAACGCTCGGTGACGGACATGAGCATGGAATTGCTGATACCCACGGCGCAGACGAGTAGCGACATGACCACCAGCCAAGTCTGGCGAGCAGCACGGGCCTGGGCTTCTTCGGCTGCCTCTTCGGCGCCCGGGACGATGACCTGGCCCTCGGCGGCGCGTTGCTGCACCTCGGCAATGCGAGCCTTGCGGGCCAAATCGTGCTCGATCGCATCCTGGCAAACCTTAGAAGTCCAAATGTAGCTGAGGAAGGCAATGCCTAAGACGACGCCGGAGGCAGTGATGGCGGCCCGTCCCAGGCGGATGGTGACGTTGCGGATCGCGATGTTTATGGCCGCTGACCAAGGCAGAGTGATTTGGCGGCCCAGCTTTTCTTCCGCGCGAGTCTCCGTTGCCCGCTTGGCCAGCTCGCGAACATTAATCATAAGTCAGGATCACGCTCCGGCGCGGCGCTCAGTCATCTCTGATACTATCACGGCCCCGCGGCAGCGTCAATTCGGCGCCGCCAAGGTCTATCCTTCCTGAGCGGATTTCGGGCCAAGCGGCCCTCGTCGGCGTCACCTCCCATTGGCACACCTATCAGACATTTCAGCTCAGGTGAGTTTGGCGTAAAATGCCAAGGGAGTGAGGAGCGTGACTTGTGAGCGTCTCCCAAGAGGAATAGTGCAGGTCTACAGCGGCGACGGCAAGGGCAAGACCACTGCGGCCCTGGGGCTGGCCCTTCGGGCACTGGGTGCGGGACTGAAGGTGGCTTTCTTGCAGTTCGTCAAGGGCGGCGTGGCCACTTCGGAGTTAGCCGTGGTGGCGCGGCTGGCGCCAAGGCTCTGGCTGGCCCGCTTCGCAGATGAGGCGACGCCCTTCAGCTTGGGGCGCGGCGAGCCAAGCAAAAAGGACCGTGCCGCCGCCGCGCGGGGCTGGGACGTGGCCCGCAGAGTCATGGCTTCGGGCGCCTGGGACGTGGTCGTATTGGACGAGATAGCCAATGCTTGCCGGGCGGGCCTGCTGCTGGTGGAAGACGTAGTCGCCAGCATCCAAGCCCGGCCTGAGCACGTGGAAGTCATCTGCACGGGGCGCGGCGCGCCGCCACAGCTTCTCGCCATCGCCGACCTCGTCACCGAAATGAAATGCGTGAAGCATCCCTATGACCTGGGACTGGTCGCACGCAGGGGCATCGAGTTCTGAGCAAGAGCGCCCGAGCCGAGAGCGCTGGGGCCGTGGCAGAAGCGCCTGGGCCACCGTCATCGGTTACGTGCTTGCCTTGGCCATCCTGGCCGGCGCCCTATACATCTTCTTCACCTACCGCATTGGCTTTGTGCTCACGTCTTCCATGGCACCCACTCTGAAGCCAGGCGACCAGTACCTGATAAACCTCCGCGCCTACCGCCGCCATCCACCAGAGCGTGGAGACATCATCGTATTCCGGCCACGCGGCGAAGATGCGCCCCTCGTCAAGCGCGTTGTCGGGTTGCCCGGAGAGACCGTAACGTTGCTGCAGGGACGCGTGTACATAAATGGGCAGCCCCTTCGCGAGCCTTACCTCGCCGAGGAACCAATCGCCGAATGGCCCCTACAAGTCGTGGTGCCTGAGCGGGCGGTTTTCGTCCTCGGGGACAACCGCAACCTAAGCGAGGATAGCCGCGACCTAGGGCCGGTGGCTTACGAAGAAATCCTTGGCCGCGCCGAGCGGATAATACGGCCTGCCTCTCGGCGCCGCAGACTCCCCTGACGCCCAGAACCGCGCGGGCTATTGCCGTCTGCGCTCGACGAAAGTGCAACCCATCCCCTACTCGTTCTCTTGTTCCTCAGAGCCAGCGGCAGGAGATGGGGGGCCTTCCCCGAGTTGTTCTGCGACTTCCGCAGCAGCCGCGGCAGCCTCGGCTTCCTCCACCTGCACCCGCGGTGGGGCTACCGTGGCCAAGGCTGCGTCCGGTTCGGTGACTATCTCCACACCGCCGGGCACCGCCAGGTCGCGCACGTGCACCGATTCGTGAACCTTGAGGTGACTAACGTCAATTGTCAGCTCTCGCGGGATGTTCGTGGGTAGGCAGCGCACTTCTACCTCGTGAAGCATCTGCTCCAGCACGCCACCCTCTAGGCGGACGCCATCGGGAATGCCCGTGAGCACCACAGGCACCGACACCTGGACGGCCCGCGTGAGGGAAACCCACTGGAAGTCTACCGACAGCGGTGCGCGGGTCACCGGATGGCGCTCAAGGGCCTTCAGCATGGCCGCAACGCCTTCTGGCGGCAGTTGGCCGTCCACCGACAGCTCTAGGAGCACGTTGGTGCCCATGCGAGCCACTCTTTCAAGCGTCTCACGGGCCACGACGAGCGGCTGAGGTTCGCGGCCAGCCCCGTACACCACGCCGGGCACCTGGCCCGCAGCCCGAAGTTTGCGCGCCGCCCCCTTGCCCGTTTGTGTACGACTGCTAGTCTCAACCTTCACGAATTCCATAAGCTGTCCTCTCTCCTTCTGCTCAGCCCCCGAAGAGCCTGGGCTGATGGTAGTGGCTGGTGTGCAGACAAGCACTTACTGATTGATCGTGGTGTATTCGCTTAATGGCATCCGCCAGTAGGGAGGCCACGGTCAAGACGGCAAGACGGTCGAAGCGCTTGTGCTCGGGGACGGGAATGGTGTCGCAAACCGTGAGACTTGTGAGCGGCGAAGCTGCAAGCCGCTGAGATGCGTCACCTGAGAACACTGGATGGGTAACGGCGCAGTGCACCTCGCGGGCGCCTCGGTCGAGGAGAGCCTCGGTGGCATCAATGACGGTACCGCCGGTTTGGATCATGTCGTCGTAAATGATGACCCGGCGGCCGGAGAACTCACCGATGACCTCTAGGACCTCATTTTTGCCTGGGCCGGAGCGGCGCTTCACGACAATGCCTAAGGCGGCGTCAAGCTCGTCGGCCAGTAGCTTGGCCTGATGGACGCCTCCAACGTCCGGCGAGACGATTACGGCGTCCTCGCCCCTCAGCCCCAGGTGCCTGAAATGGTCAGCGAAAACTTGACGCGCCGGGAGGTGATCAACCGGCAAGTCGAAGAAGCCCTGGAGCTGGTCGGTGTGCAGGTCTACAGCCAGGACGCGGTCAGCGCCTGCCTCAGCGATAAGATTGGCCACCAGCTTGGCCGAGATAGGTTCCCGCCCCCGCGCCTTGCGGTCCTGGCGCGCGTAGCCAAAATAAGGCATCACAACGGTTATCCGCTCCGCCGAGCCCCGGCGAAAGGCATCAATGAGAATGAGCAACTCCATGAGGTTCTCGTTGACCGGCGGGCAGGTTGGTTGGATGATGAAGCAATCGGTTCCGCGCACACTCTCGCCTATCTGTACCGACACCTCCCCGTCCGGAAACCGACCGAGGTCGAGGTTACCCAAGGGCTGGCCCAGCTCCTCAGCCACGCTCTTGGCCAGAGCTTGATTGGCACTGCCGGAGAATACTCTTAGCGGCCCGCGTTCCATGGCCTGGCCCTCCTGGCCCAGCTTACAGCCCTGCTAAAGCAAACCGTGGCCCGCAGCAGACCGCCGCGCCCCTGGGCGCGTGCCGCCGTCGAGCCACTTGCGAGCGTTCCATTCCACCCCAGGAGAAACCACGGAGACCAATGGCTGGGGCGGGAGGATTCGAACCTCCGTTTCCCGGATCCAAAGTCCGGCGCCTTACCGCTTGGCCACGCCCCAATCCCTTTCCCGATACTCTTTTTACCCGCCGCGCCCCGCCGTGTCAACTGCTCCCTACGGCGCAAGGACTCAAGCCGCCCGGCCCCTACACTCATGCCTCTTGGCGACCTTCGCCGCACCTTCTCACACAAGGATGTTCTCTACTCGACTAAAAAGCCTTTCAAGATACCGCCCTCTCGCACGCCTATCGCAGGTTGTAGAAAATGCTCTTGCCCGCGTACTGCGCTGCTTCCCCAAGCTCCTCTTCGATGCGCAGGAGCTGGTTGTACTTGCAGATGCGGTCCGTGCGCGACAGCGAGCCGGTCTTTATCTGGCCCGTCCCGGTGGCCACGACGAGGTCGGCTATGGTCGTATCTTCCGTCTCCCCGCTGCGATGGGATACTACCGCCGTCATCCTCGCGCGCTTAGCCATCTCGATGCAGTCAAGGGTCTCGGAAAGAGACCCTATCTGGTTGAGCTTAATGAGAATGGAGTTAATGGCCCGCACCTGTATTGCCCGCGCGAGGATGGCTGTATTAGTGACCGTGATGTCATCGCCGACAATCTGTATCCTCTCGCCCAGGCGGGCACAGAGTTTGGGCCAGTTGTCCCAGTCGTTCTCGTCCAGGCCGTCCTCGATGGACACGATGGGGTAATTGTCAACCAGTTCTGCGTAGTACTCGATGAGCTCTCCCGAGGTCAGCTCGCGGCCTTCGCCAGCCAGCACGTACTTACCCTTGGCGGCGTCGAAGAAGCTGGAGGCAGCCGGATCCAGAGCTATGGCAATCTCTTTCTGCGGGCGCAAGCCAGCCTTCTCGATTGCCTGCATAATAACGTCCAGGGCCTCACGATTGCTCGACAGGTTCGGCGCGAAGCCGCCCTCATCGCCGACGCTGGTTGCATGACCGGCGGCCTTGAGCACTGACCTTAGGGCGTGAAAAACCTCCGCGGCCCAGCGAATGGCTTCCCGGAAGGTCGGAGCGCCCCAAGGCATGATCATGAACTCCTGGATGTCCACGTTGTTGTCAGCGTGGGCGCCGCCGTTGAGAATGTTGCACATCGGCACCGGCAGGATGCGGGCGTTGACGCCGCCGATGTAGCGATAAAGAGGCAAGTCGCAGTAAGAAGCCGCCGCCTTGGCCACGGCCAGGGAGACGCCCAGAATGGCATTGGCGCCTAGCTTGCCCTTGTTGGGCGTGCCGTCTAAGTCAATCATGCGCTGGTCTATGGCCCGCTGGTCCGTCGCATCCATGCCGATAAGCTCTGGTGCGATAACTTCGTTGACAGCCTCGACAGCCTTCAGGACGCCCTTGCCGCCGTAGCGGGACTTATCACCGTCGCGTAACTCCAAGGCCTCGCGCTCACCCGTCGAGGCCCCCGACGGTACCGCCGCCCGGCCCCAGTCGCCCGTCTCCAGCGTGACCTCAACTTCAACCGTGGGATTGCCACGCGAGTCCAGAATTTCCCTCGCCCTGATTTCCTCGATGAAGCTCATTTGCACAACCTCCTTTTCCGTTCGCTGTTCCGCTTCGTTTCATGCTATTCGCTTGTCGCTAGGAAGCACTTCTCAGGCCAAACTCCCGTGGCGCATTCACGGGTATCCTCAGCCGACAAAAGCATCGCCTCTGCATCCAGTCCGCTTTCAGCGATGCCCCCTCGTACGCAGGGCCACCTCTTCCCCAAGAAACGCCGCTTTCGCGACGGGGATGAAATCAGCCGCGCCTCCATCCCCGCCCGTCCGCTTGCCAATGGAACAAGAGTCGCACAACACGGCGGCCGGTCTCCGAGTCGCACCGGCAAAAATCTTAGACCCGCTGCGGGCCCGCCGTGCCACTGTATCGAACGGCACCTAGAGCCGGTGCCCGCCTCCCAAGCAACGGCAGCACCCGGCGGCCAACGGCCTTGTGCGGCCCCCCTTTAGCCGGCATCTCCTGGCAAAGCAGTCTCCGCCGCCGTCCGGTAGACGAACAGCTCGGCGACGGCCTCAAGGACGCCAGGGCTTGCCACCCCAGCCCCAACGCCGCGCCCATTCTGCTAACCTAATCACGCGGGTGCTTTATCTGGGCGATGGCGGCCGCCAGCCGTGCCACAGGCACCAGCGGTGGATCACAGCTCACGTAGTCCAGGCCCACCAGGTGACAGAACTCAATGGATTCGGGATCGCCGCCGTGCTGTCCGCAAATCCCCAGCTCAAGCTTGGGATTGGCCTGCCTGCCTTCTCGGACAGTGATTTCCATGAGCCTGCCTACGCCCTTCCGGTCGAGAACGATGAAGGGGCTGACTTGCAGGATGCCTTTCTGCAAGTAGTCGGGTATGAACTTGCCCTCGGCGTCGTCACGGCTGAAGGCGAAACAGGTCTGAGTAAGGTCATTGGTCCCGAAACTGAAGAAATCGGCGATGCGAGCGATGTCGCCGGCGACCATGCAAGCCCGCGGGACTTCGATCATTGTGCCGACCATGTATTCGACCCGCACGCCCTCGCGCTGCATAACCTCTTCTGCCACCTCCACCACGTCGCGCTTGGTATACTCCAGCTCCTCCGTTATCCCGACCAGCGGAATCATGACTTCGGGTATCGGATTCTTGCCCCGCTTCTTGAGAGCACAAGCCGCCTCAAAGATGGCCCGTGTCTGCATCCGGTAGATTTCTGGGAAGGTCACTCCAAGGCGACAGCCGCGATGGCCCAGCATGGGATTCAGCTCGTGGAGCTGGGCGGCAATGCGCCTTATTTCCTTCTGGGGCTTGCGGACCATCTTGGCAACCTCAGCGATGTCCGCGCGTTCCCTGGGCAAGAATTCGTGTAGCGGTGGGTCGAGCAGGCGGATGATGACCGGCTTGCCGTCCATCACCTCCAGGATTCCCTCGAAGTCCTTGCGCTGATAAGGCAGGAGCTTTTCAGCCGCCTTGGCACGCTCGCGGGGGGTCTCGGCAAGGATCATCACCTGGAAATGGCGGATGCGTTCCGGGCCGAAGAACATGTGCTCAGTGCGACAAAGGCCGATGCCCTCGGCGCCGCGAATAAGAGCCTCGCGGGCGGTCTCAGGGGTGTCGGCATTGGTGCGCACGCCCAGTTTGCGCCGCTCGTCGGCCCAGCCCATGAAGCGCGAGTAGTACTGGTAGATGCGCGACTCCTCAGGCTTGAGCTTGCCTTCCCAGACGCGGACGATTTCGGACGGCACTGTGGGCAGGTCACCGAGCAACACCTCGCCGGTAATGCCGTCGGCGGAGATATAGTCGCCCTCTTTCACGACTTTGCCGTTGACCTCAAACTGGCGAGCGTTATAGTCAAGCTTGATGGCGCCACAGCCGACGACGGCAGGCTTGCCCATCTGGCGGCCGACGACCGCCGCGTGGGACGTAGCCCCGCCGAAGACCGTTACGAAGGCCTCCGCACTCTTCATTCCGTGAATGTCATCTGGTGAGGTCTCATGGCGAACGAGCACCACGCGGTCGCCGCGGGAGGCCCAGGCTACGGCATCATCCGCCGTGAAAACCACTCGGCCCGCTCCGGCGCCTGGTGAAGCCGCAGTGCCTCGGGTCAAAAACCTGGCGGGGTCGTGCCGTGCCTCCTCCTCAGCCTGAGTGTCGAAAACAGGCACGAGCAGGTGCTGGAGGGTCTCTGGCTCGACCTGAGCGAGAGCTTGCTCAATGGTAACTAAGCCTTCGTCAACCATGTCAACGGCAATGGTAACGCCGGCGAAACCGGTGCGCTTACCGTTGCGCGTTTGCAAAATCCAAAGCTTGCCCCGCTCCACCGTGAACTCAATGTCCTGCATGTTCTTGAAGAACCTTTCCAGCTTCTCAGCCACCTCAGTGAACTCGTCGGCCACTCGCGCCCAGACAGGGCGCACTTCCTCCGGAAGACCCTCCCCAGTCTTCATGTTCTCGATGGGCAGAGGTGTGCGCAGACCTGCCACGACGTCCTCGCCCTGGGCATTTATGAGGAACTCGCCGAAGATGCGCTTTTCGCCGTTGGCAGGGCTGCGCGTAAAGGCCACGCCGGTGCCAGAGTCGGCGCCCATGTTGCCAAATACCATGACCTGAACGTTCACCGCGGTGCCGAGGTTGTGGGGGATTTTGTGGATATTGCGATAAGTAATGGCTCGCTGGTTATTCCACGATTCGAACACGGCCACGACGGCCGCCAAAAGCTGCTCTTCGGCTCGGTCAGGGAAGGGCTGGCCCAATTCCTTCTGATAGACGGTCTTCTCCATCTCAACGACGCGTTTCATACCCTCGGCCGAAACCTCGGTATCGTGCTCCACGCCTTCTTGCGCCTTGACCTCGGTCAGGCAGTGCTCGAACTTCTCACGCTCGACGCCCTTTACGACGTCGCCGAACATCATGATGAAGCGCCGATAGGCGTCGTAGACGAAGCGCGGATTGCCCGTCAGTCTTACCAGGCCCTCGGCAACCTCGTCGTTCATGCCAAGGTTGAGTACCGTGTCCATCATGCCGGGCATGGAGAACTTAGCCCCTGAACGCACCGAGACGAGCAAGGGGTTGGCGGGGTCGCCGAACTTCTTGCCCGTGGTCGCCTCGAGGTCGGCAATCGCCTGACGTATTTCGTCCTCGAGGCCAGCCGGCAATCTGCGGCCCGAAGCATAATATTCGTTGCAAGTGTCAGTGGTGATGGTGAAGCCGGGCGGGACGGGTATGCCAGCGTTGGTCATGAGCATCAGGCCAGAGCCTTTGCCGCCCAGCAAATCGCGCAGCTCGCGCCCCTGGGCCGCTAGCTCGGCGCGAAGCGCCTCTGCATTCTCCCCAAAACCGTATACACGCTTAAGTGCCATTGCCACATCCTCCTAAGGCCTTCGAGATTGTCACGCCGGCCTCTCGCCAACAAGCGAGGACCTCGCGTATGCCATCGTGCACCACGGGGCATTGCACCCCAAGACACGTTGTGCCCAAAGACCCACCGGCAGGCAAAAAGCAACAGTCTCTATCGGCACAACGCGGCCCGCCCCCTGGGCAGGCCGCAGCAAAAGTCAGTTCGCCCCTAGGCGCCGTTGTAAGGCTCCAGAGCTTCCTCAGCCATCAATTCTACATAGCTGGCACGGCTCGCGCGAGCTACCGGACGGCTCGGTATATCCTTGACCCGCCAGCGCCGCAGGCTCATCCCTAACCGCACCTCTACCACATTGCCCGCCCGCACGGACGTGGAAGCCTTCGCCGGCCTGCCGTCAACTAGGATGAGACCGCGCCGGCAGGCTTCCTGGGCCAGAGCACGCCTCGAGACGATCCCGACGTTCTTCAAAAACTTGTCAAGCCGCGACACATCTGGCTGGCCGGTGGGGTCGGCGCCGGCTTGCTTATTCTTGCCCCCGCTCCTCACTTGCCTTCGCGGCCTCCCACAGCTCGTCCATTTCGGCCAAAGCCATGCCCCGCAGCTCCCGACCCTGCTCAGCGGCCCGGCGCTCCATGGCCCGGAAACGTCCCTCGAAGCGGCGCACCGCCTGCCGCAGAGCCTGCTCGGGGTCAACGCCCAAGAAGCGCGCGAGGTTGACGACGGCGAAAAGCAAGTCGCCAATCTCCGCCTCGACCTGGGCGGCGTCACACACCCGCTGGGCGGCCCGCACCTCCTCCAGCTCCTCCCGCACCTTCTGCCACACCGGCGCAACTTCAGGCCAGTCGAATCCCACGCGGGCGGCTCGGCGCTGAACGTCGGCGGCGCGCTGGAGGGCAGGCAAACCCTTTGGCACCCCGTCCAGGACCGACTCGCACTCGCCCCCACCCTCTCCACGCTTGATATGCTCCCAATTGACAAGCACTTCCTCAGCGCTCTTTACCTCTGCGTCGCCGAAAACATGCGGATGGCGGCGGCGCAGCTTCTCGTTGATGGCACGCAGGGCGTCCCGGATGTCAAAGCGCCCAGCCTCAGCGGCGAGCTGGGCGTGGAACACTACCTGCAACATCACGTCGCCCAGCTCTGCGCAGAACCGCGGCCAGTCCTCGTCATCCAGGGCCTCCAGGGCCTCGCAAACCTCTTCGATGAAGAAACCACGCAGGGAGCGATGGTCCTGCTGGCGGTCCCAGGGGCAGCCGCCAGGCCCCCTAAGTTGCCCCATTATCTCCACCAATTCGTCAAACTCGCGCATATATTACCACAGTCCGCACCCATGACCGTGCCCCAGCCACTAGCCCCTGTTGGTCCCATGCCTTGTCCCTAACAGGCCTGGCGCTCCCGCCACCATAAAGGGAGCGAAGATCGCCAGGCCGGAGGCACCACGCAGGCTGCCAGATGGGGCTACCGCGTATCTGTCTGCCCCGATGGTGTGCCGGAAGGGGCCGGCGTGGCCCCGGACGGCTGCTGCTGGCCCTGGCGCTGTTCCTGCCCCGGCCCCTCACCACCGAAGGTGGGCAGCTTCGTCTTGGGCAAGAATTGCTTCTGCACCTCGGCAAGCTCGGGATCGAGCACCTGTACGCTCGCCTGGTCGGCCAGTTCCTTGAGCAGCGCTTCGACCGGCTTGGCGTTCCGCAGCCGGAATTGACGCTCCACTTCATTGCGCACCTTCTCGAAAACGGCCTTTTCCGCCGGCTTACGGGCTTCAAGCTTGACGATGTAGTAGCTCTCGCCGACCTTTATTGGCTGACTGATGCGACCAGGCTGCATCCCACGGACGACTGCCTGGACCTCAGGGGGCATAAGCCGGTCGGTGGGCATTTCCGGCAGTCTACCGCCGAACTGGCGGAACATGGCGTCAATTGAGTACTGGCGCGCCATGGCGGCGAAATTGGCACCAGGTTTCTGGAGGTCCTGATAAATCTTGTCGGCCTCCTGCTTGCTCGACACCACTATCTGGCTGACTACGACGCGCTCCGGTTTGTCGAAAAACTTGCGATTCTCCTGGAAGAACTTCTTCAGGTCGGCCTCGCTGTATTTGACGTCCTTGCTGCGGAGCCGCTCGAGCTTTATCTGGAAGGCGAGCTCCTTCTGGAGGTCGTCGAGGGTAATGGCGCGCGACGTGAGCCATTCGTTGAACGCCTCAGGGGAGGGAAACTCGGCTTGAACCTCCTTGAGGCGCTCCTGCACTTCCTGCTCGGGTAACTGCAGACCAGAGCGGGCGAAGGCGTCCTCAACCAAGGCACGCAGTATGAGATCGGTTAGGACCTGAGGGCCGGCCGCCTTCTTCAACCGATTCATGAACTCTGCTTTAGCAATCTTCTGGCCGTTGACCACAGCTACCGGTTGCTGTCCACATCCGCCCATCAGCACAAGGGCCGCCAAAAAACACACGGCGGCCCCTCGTAAGGTCTTGTGCAAGGGGATCGCTCCTTTACCCATCAATGTCCCCCCGCGCCACCCCAAAAGCAATTACATTATACCACATGGCGCCGGCGTGACAACTGGCCTGGAGGCCGCAACCCTTGCGACCACCAACCAGCCCTCATTTGGCCCACTGCTTGCGAAACATTGCAGCGCCCAGAACCGGCCATGGGAAGCGGCCTAAGCCGCCGGAACTTCGTAGCCGCGCTTGAGAAGCTCCTCGGTGAGGGCCTCCGCCTTGTTGCGATATTGAGCATCTTCCCACAGCGGGGAGCACTCCGCCGCTGCCCTCTGCCCAGCCACCATCTTGGCGGCGAAGCTCAGGCAGGTTGCCTCGCCGCATTGACGGCAGTTCGTCCCCGGCAGCAGCTTGTAGACTTGTAGTGGCGTCAGGGGAGGTACCTCGTCGTAGCGCGGCTGGATGCTGTCACGCCGGGCCCACGTGTCGTTTATAAGGCGGACCAGCCAGTCCAGCAATTCGCGCGCCTCGGCCTCGTCAGCACAGCGGGTCGCACCAATCTGGCGTGCCTGGACCGTCATCATGTGGCCCTCTCGGTAAAAGGTAAGCGAGGGCACCACAGAGGAGTAAACGGCGCCATGAATGACCGCATTGAGATAGGGTATAACCGGCGACAAGTCCACGCTCACCAAGCCGAAGGCGTTCACCAGCTCGGTATCCACGTCGCACTTCGGTCGGTACAAACGCAAACTGTACTTTTTGAGAAGCATTGCCCCCGCTCCTTCCCCGCTTCGAGGCAGTATGGCCGGCAAGCCGGTCTCAGTATAGTACCTGACCAGCTCTGCGCAAGGCCCTTTCCTGGAAGCAGCGGCATTGGCTTGGCTGGGCCGAGTACAGATACCGCAGCAGCCCCTGAGACCGGGCCGCAATGACGCACTGCAAAAGCAAGGCTTCTCATCTTTGTAGACTTCCAGCCGCAGAAACAGGAGGACTCGGCTGTAGCGGTGCCGAAACAGCAAAACGAATAGCTATGAAGGGCTGGCGCACCGCGCAGCAGAGCCGGGACCAGCGCCAGGCAACACGGAGGGATGAAAACAATGCGTCCGGCAATAGTGGCAATGGTTGCGGTTGGGCTGGTGGTGGGGGCGTGTGGGCTGCTGGCGCAAGCTCAGAACCCCATCACCAACGGTGGGTTCGAGGAACTGACGCCGGAAGGATGGGCCGTTGACTGGGAACGGGTTGGCGCGAGAGTCACGCTCACTGAAGAAGCCCACTCGGGCAAGTACGCCGTACTCCTGGACCGCACGGAGGAGGCCATCGAGCACAATTGGGAGACTGGCCTGAACCGCACGTGGCAACCTAACTCTGGCCAGCAGGGAGCAATGCTGTCGCAGCTCAAAGGCGGCGTGAAGTTCTGGTACAAGGTGCCCTTCGCGCCGCCGGATGCAAGGCTGGCTTTCTTCATGATACCCATGAGCGCGGATCCGATGGAGAACACCGGTGGCGAACGGCAGTACTTCGACGTGCCAGCAGACCATTTCGGCGACGGCCAATGGCACCAAGGCGTGCTGGCATACGACTTCACGCGCAATGAGCGGTGCAAGTGGGTGCACGTCTCGCCTCGCATCATCTCCAGCAAGCCGGCGCAGTGGATTATTGACGACATAGAATGGGTCGAATCGGTGGGAGCGGTGCCAAACATCCTGCGGATGCGACTGGATGAGGTGCCGGGGCGCGAGGGGCAAGAGGCGGTTTTCACCGTGCAAATACGAAGCGTCGGCGACCGGCCCCTCTCCGGCTCCGCTCAACTCAGTCTGCCGGACTATCTCAGGGCCGAGGGCGGTGACGCGCAAAACTTCGGCCCTCTCCAGCCAGGGGACATAGCCTCCCTAAAATGGCGGCTCGGTGGCCTGCGCGACCGCGAGGACGTCCTGGAAGTCCGTGTCACGGGTGGGCCGGTGCCGGTCGGCTCGCGGTTCAAGCTGGCGCCGAATCTGGACCTGGTGCGGCTCGAAATGAGGCAATTCGTACTGTGGCCCGGTAGGGAAACGACGGTAGCCGTCGTGGCAAGCAATGTCGGATCGGCGGCAGTGCACAACGTCCGAGCCACCCTCCGCCTCCCGCCAGAGCTTGAGGCCGTCGGGCCGACCACGGCGACCATAGAACTGGTGCCGCCGAAAAAAGAAGCGCGCTGCGAGTTTCGGGTGCGGGCGACAAAACAAACGCCGAGAACGCTGTTGCAGTGTGCCTGGCAGGCCGAAGGCGGACGCCAGGGAGAGCTTGCGGCTGAGGTCATTGTCGGCGCCCCAGCTCCCAACCCCACGAACCCACCAAAAGATGCAGCCAGGGTCGCATGTCGGAGCTTTGAGATTATCTTTCCGCGGAACGACTTCGGCTACGGAATAGGATGGGTGTTCGCACGCCCCAGCGGGGAGCTGGTGGGGGCCATCCCAAGCCTGGCACGAGTAGTGACCGCAGCAAACAAACCCGAAGGGCTGCGCATTTTTGCAAGAAGCTTCCAGGGTAAAGCAGGGGCGCCAGTGCTGGGCGCGACGGCCAGCGAGGCTACCCGCGCCGTCGGGGTGACATTCACGGCCGACGAGAAGGCCCTCCAAGGCATCGGTATGCGCGGCCCCCTGACAGTCATCTTCGCCGCCGCCCCCGAAGGCAAGGTAGCCAGCCAGACCATCACCTGGTTGGTCAGCATGCCCGCGCCGCGCCCAGGCACCCTCCTGGCTCTCGACGGACCGATGCTGTACGTGGGCGAAGGAAGCTTTGCCGACGAGAAGGACGAGGCCTTGTATCCAGGGCTGGAGTGGCTCGAGGGCCGCGAGGTTTCGTCATCCACCCTGGACATCTCGGAGAAACACCCGCACCGCTACCGGTATGTGGCCGAGCCGCGGATGGTGACCATACCTTTGATGGCGGTCAGGCGCGGGAAGCTGACGGCGGGGCTGCTGTGGCACACTCGCGCGAAATGGAACGACGGCAAAGACCGGCCGGACCTGAAGCCCGACGAAAGCGACACCGACCGGCCGTGCGCCGTGTTCGCCTCGCCGGATTGGGTCACCCTCGTCGGCGATGGAGCGGAAGGGGCCTTGCCTCGATTCGGCGGACATGCCTCACACCTCATGGGGCTGTTCGTGCCATCCCGTCCTTACGTAGACGCCAACCGCCGAGAAGCCAAGGAGGGCTGGCCGGCGCCAGGTGTCGGTGCGCGGCAGATCAACCTCACGGCAGCTATCTATGTGAACCCCAATTCCTCGACCGCCATGGACGCCATGCGTGCATGGTTTGATATCTATGGAATAGTAGCGCCACGGGATTTGCCGCGAGGCCAAGGCAAGCCGGCCGACCAAGGCACACCGGCCCCGGAATACCGCGGAGAAGGACTGCCCCCGTGGGCGAAATCAGCCCGACGAAGCGGACAGTGGCAGCAACCGACCCGCGAGGAGTGGATAAAGGAAATTGAATGGAGCAGCCAAGGCTATCTCAAGACGCTCTGGGTACCCGAAAAGACGGGCTGGATGCCTTCCAAAAACGGGCCATCGGAATTCTCAGCGGTAGGACCAAACGGAGCCTACCTATACGACTGTGTCGTCGCGGCGCGGCTGACTGATGACCCAGCCCTTCGTCGCGAGCTCGAGGAACGCATTGCACTGGTTAAGAGGACGTACCCCTGGGTGGAGCCGGCAGCCGATGACATGGGCTTCCACTTCGCGCGCCCCGTGGCCGGCATTCTGGCCCTAGCCGACGCCGCCACTGGCGCCTTGGCCAGCCAAGGCGAGGACGGCGGCTGGCGCTTCCATCCCTATATTCCCACGAGCGGCATATTCAAAGGAATGGACTACGCCGAGCTTGGCTATGAGGGTCAGGAGGCCGTGGGGCTGTGCGCGCGGTCGGCATATAACATACTGCGGCTGGCGCGCATGACTGGTGACCAGGCAGCCTTGGAGGCTGGTCTGAAGGCCCTTCGGTACATGGAGAAGTTCATGGTGCCGCGGGCGGCACAGGTCTGGGAGGTACCCGTCCACACGCCCGACATCCTCGCCTCCGCCGACGCCTGCGAAGCCTACCTGGAGGGCTATTGGGCCACGGGCGACCGCCGCTGGCTGGAGCGTGCCGTTTATTGGGAAGAGACCGGCCTGCCCTTCCTGTACCAGTGGGATGTGGATGCTTTCCCCTGGATGCGGTACGCCTCCATACCCGTGTTTGGGGCGAGCTGGTGGATGGGTTCGTGGTTCGGCCAACCGGTCCAGTGGAACGGGCTGCGCTGGGCCTATGCCGCTCTAAAGCTGGCGGAAGTTGACGACAGCTATCCATGGCGAATGCTGGCCGCTGGCGTGACCATCTCGGCCATGTACCAGCAAGGCACCACCGAGGAAGAGCTGGCCCTGTGGCCGGATAACATGAGCACCCACGATGGCAGCCGGTGCCCCTGGATTTTCGCGCCGCGGCAAATCCTGCAGAACGTTTACAAGCTTCTGGGATATGAGCCGGAACCAATGACCACCCAGGTCAAGGGCGAGGGTGGAACGGTCTACATCAATGCGTGCGGCAGGGTGAGCGAAGCGCGCATGGAGGGCGGCGAGCTGAGGTTTTCGCTGATAGCGCCCGAGCCGCTGCCCACACGGGTAGTGATTAGCGGCCTGGGGGAACCTGCGACGGTGACCATAGACGGCGCCGAGTTGCCGAGGCGCGATGACTTGGCCGGGGGAACGGAGGTGGGCTGGCGCTATTACGCTCCATACTCGATGCTGGAGATAAGCCCTGGGCACGCGGGACGGATGCAAATAGCCGTGCGACCGGCCACGCCGCGCCCAACGCGAGTCCAGGCGCAGGCCGTCAGCGTCATTGACTTCGGCTTCGACGCGGACGACGGCGGTTGGCGACCAGCTCATGATCTGACTACTTTCCGCATCGCGGACGGCTGTCTGCTCACCCAGGCCACCGGCGGCGACCCGTTCATGATACGCAGCAATTGCAAAGTGGATGGAAACACCGTGCGGCGGATACACGTGCGGATGGCCGTCTCCGCTGGGGCGGGCGCCGAATTCTACTGGACTACCTCGGACTCGCCCAGCTTCGCAGAGGACAAGACCGCCAAAATTGCCATCCGGGGCGACGGGGAGTTTCACGACTACTTCTTCGAAGTGGGAGACCATCCGATGTGGCGCGGCAAAACCATCACCGCTATCCGCCTCGACCCCATGAGCGGAGCCACTGCCGCCGAAATAAAAATAGACTTCATCCGCGGCGAGCCGTAAGTGCGCCGTTGCACTAAGAAGGGCCGGCTCCTCGAGCCTGGGCAGGGCAGCAAAGGCAGACTCTCCCTGGGAGGCCTGCGTGGACGATAAGAGGAGCACGGGAGTTGGTCAGTCATGAGTCAAAGCAAGCTTGCGGGTTTGATGGCGTTATGTGTCCTAACCTTGGGGGCGGGAGCAATGGCTGACGGTGAGGAGTTTGCCACGGCAGCGTCGTGGATTTGGTATCCGGAGCGGCCGTCCGTGGAGGGAGCAGGCCAGACGCGGTACCTGCGAAAGGTGGTGCGGCTGGCGGGCAAGCCCAAGACCGCGCGGCTGCGGCTACTCGTAGACGACGGGCTGAGTTTCACCGTCAATGGGCAACCCCTGGAGCCGGAGGAACAGGTTAGCTGCGGGGGTGTCTACGACCTCACGAACGTACTAGTGGCGGGCGAAAATGTCTTGGGGTTCGCGGTTCACAACGCCGGCGGGCCGGGCGGGCTGATTGTCAAGGGCGTGGTTGTGGACGCCGACGGCACCGAGCACCCCATCCTCTCCGACACCACCTTTCGTGCGTCTCGCCAGCCGGAGCCTGGCTGGGACCAGCCGGGCTTCGACGACTCGGCCTGGCCCCCAGCGGCTATTGTCGGAAACGCCTTCGCCCAACCGTGGTATGGTCATCCGGCCTTCGACCTGGAACCTTTCCTCGACCCCGACGAGCTGGACCGCTATCGCAAATGGCGCGAGCACCTGGTGGCTCTCCCACCTGGGCTTGCGGCTGAACGGGACGCCGAAGCTAAGATAGGGTACGCCAACGGGCGGGCAGCCATATTCATCAACGGCACCGCCCGGCCGGCCCTGATTTATCGCGGTACAGTAGACCCCCTGACAGCCCACGGGCGCCGCCAGATTAGCCTCTTCCGAGATGCAGGCGTCCACGTTTACTGCGCTTATTGGGAACTCGCACAGTGCTGGCCAAGGCCGGGTGCCTACGACTTTGAGGCCCTCGACGACTGTCTACGCGCTTATCTTTCTGTTGACCCGGAAGCATACCTGGTGCTGATCCTGCGTCTGGTACCGCCGCCGTGGTGGATGGACACACACCCCGAGGAAATGGTCCGGTACGCTGCCGGGGACGACTACAACAGCAGCGATGAATGCCTTCGCGTGATGCGGCCCTCACTGGCCTCGACGGCCTGGCGACGAGACATGATGGCCCTCTGGAGACAATGCATCGAGCACATTGAGACCCAGCCATGGGGCAAGCGCGTCATTGGCTACCAGCCTGGCTACGGGATATACACGGAGTGGCACTACTTCGGAAGCTGGACCAACCAGATGCCCGACACGGGGCCAGCCATGACGGCGCACTTCCGGCAGTGGCTGCGGCAGCGCTACGGCACCCCGGAGCGACTGAGGAAGGCCTGGGGTGATCCGGCCATTACCTTCGACGCGGTCCAGGTTCCAGGCGTCCAGGAACGTCGGGCGGCGGATGCCCTGGGCCTGCGCGACCCAGCTCGCCGCCGGCCGGTCATGGACTATTACCTCTGCCAACAGCAGTTGACAGCGGATTGCATTGAGGACTTCTGCCGCACCGCGAAGGAAATCACTCACGGTCGGGCCATCTGCGGAGCCTTCTACGGCTATTGGCACGGCGTCCCTCCCCAGACTCAAGGTGGACACCTTGAGCTACCGCGCCTCCTCGCATCGCCGTACGTGGATTACTTTGCCGCTCCGTATGACTACTCCCACCGCCTCATGGGTCAGGACGGCCGGCTGCGATGCCTCCCGGAAGCCTTCCCGGTGGCAGGCAAAGTTCACATGGTCGAGGCCGACACGCGCACCCACCTGCACCCAGTTGATGAACACGGGCGCGTGCCCGACGAGGCATCGTCCATCGCGGCTATTCGCCGCGAGCTTTCTACCGCGCTGATAGCTGGCAGTGCTTTGTGGTGGTGTGATTTCGGGGCCGATGGCACCGGCGGATGGTATGACCATCCCGCCCTGATTGGCGAAGTGACAAAACTTATGGCCCTGGCGTCGCGGCTTCTGGAACAGCCTAAGCGGCCAGTGGCTCGGGTAGCAGTGGTATGCGACCCGGCAAGCATGTACCTGCTGCCCGACGCCGAGGCCATGCAAACCCACTACGAGCTTCTTGAGGCCGTCACGACCGAGCTTTACAAAACCGGCGCACCTTTCGATTCGCTGCTGTTATCCCAGCTTTCCACGGCCGATCTCAGCCGCTACAGGCTGCTCATTTTTCTCGATACTCTGCTCATGGACCAGGCGACACGTGCAGCAGTCAAGGCGGCCACAAGCAACAAAGCCGCACTATGGCTCTGGGCGCCGGGCATTTCCGACGGTCAACGACTCAACGAAGACCTGGTGCGAGACGTGACGGGTTTCCGCGTGGCGCTTCGCGGGCACGGTGTGTCAGCGGCGAGAGCGGTAGCTGTAGGCACCGATCCGCTGGTCGCGCGGCTGCCGGCCAAGACGGTGCGCGAGCTGAAGCCGACACAGACGGCGCCTCTGGCGGAGGCCTGGCGGCCAGATAACTGGTACAACCCGCGCGACGCCGAGACCATGGCGCAGCACTACAGGGCCTTTGAATGGGACGCAGAGGAAGGCCTTCTCCGCTGGCGGTTTGCCACCGACCAGGGCTGGACGGACATTCACCTGCAGGCGACGATACCCGCGTGCGACGGGTTGCGGTTAACGATCAGCGGCGAGGGCGCCGCAGTAGGCAGCAGCCTGCGCGTGGTGATAAAGGACGCACAAGAGGCAGAATTCGTCACCGAGCGGCGGCGGGTGGTTGGCGAGCCGCAGGAGCTTTGCTTTGCGATAGGAGATTTCGGGCCGGCTCCTTGGCGCCCGCCGGACGTGCCGGCGCCCAGGATGCCCATGAAGGGCCTCAAGCTCGTGCTGGACGGCCTGAGCAACGCCGAGGGCACACTATTAGTCAGGAACCTGGAGGCCGTGTGGGGTAAGGTGGTGGAGCACGAGGAGCGGGGCTATGACAGCCCGGCCGGCGAGCATCCATGCCTGGTCATTGACGACCCAGGGGTCACGCCTTTAGCACAAGAACCGAGGACGGGCGACGTGGTCCTTGCAGCACGAGCGGTTGGCGGCGGGGCCCGACACGTGCTCTCCACATTGCCTTACGTACCACGAGACCTCCTCGTCGCCCTGATGGAGGAAGCAGGAGTGCACCGGTACCTGGAGTCCCCCGATGTCATTCTGCGGGCTGACGGCTCGCTGATAGCACTCCACACGGCCAAAGAAGGCGAATACATCCTCTCGCTCCCCCGACGGGCTAAGGTGAGTGACGCTCTCAGCGGCGAGCAGATCGCGGAAGGCACGAGCGTGACGATACATCTGGCAGCGCCGTCAACTACTCTGCTCGAGCTGCGGTAGCCACCAACGCCGGCCGCGCACGGGAGTGTGGAAGAGGCAACCCTCCCGGCCCGAGGACGTTCACAGACGGTGCTATGCCAGGCCACGCGCCCGGCGCGTGGCCTGGCCGCTCAGTCCTCAAGCGTGAGCCAGATGGGGCTAGCCCAGGCCATCTCGCCGTCGGACTGAGTGATGCGGACGTAGTAGAAAACGAAGGGCGGCCGACCGGTGCGCGGCCGGATAAGTATGTCTTCGAGCGCACTGTCGTCGCGCCATTCGATTTGGGCGTCGGGAGCTGCCGGCCGGCGTGAGTACACCACCCCATTGTTCCGTACTATCTCCACCAAAGCGATGCTCTCCTCGGCGTGCACTTCTATCTGGACCGGCCGGCAGCTCAACAGCGCGTCACCCCTGCGGACCACCGCGTCGCTTCCCATGAAGTGGTGGCCTATACGCCAAAGGATAATGATACGGGGGCCTGTGCTGGCGATAGTGCGGCGCTCGCGCAGAGCTTCGAAAATGTCCTTCCGAGTCAAGTCGGCAGCCCACACCCCCACCAATCCATCGCGGTAACGGAAGGGTTCGGGGCCTGTGCGGGTGCGATCCCCTGGATGGCCATGTCTGTCGCCTGCTCCGGCCACGAATCCTACACGCCACCCAAGAGCAAGGGCCCGCGCCACAAATCCTTCACGAGCCTCGCCAGCATCGAGAGGGACCCCAGGTGCCTCAATGCCCTCCGGCAACCCTGGAGGCCGCATGGGATAAGGATTGCCGTCATGGACGGACCGCTCTGTGCAGCCGTCAGCAGAATAGATTTCGATGAGGCGCTCGTGAACGGGGTCGTGGCGGCTGAAATCGCACGGACTAGCAATGGAAGCCGTCCGGCGCGCGATAACCAAGGCCTGCCCAGGGCCTGCAGCGTGCAACGCCCGGAAAAGATGCCACGGACGCGGACAGTCGCCTGGCCCCGGTGGCAGCGACGCCCGGTCAGCGGCCGGGTAAATCACCAGCCGCTCGCCGTCTCCAGCCTGCTTGCCCGACCACTCATAGGCTGGCAGGGCGACGAAGCGCCCCGGCTCGTCAGCATCCTCGGTAGCCTTGGCGACGCGGCGCCAAACCCGGCCGGCTGCCGCACCAGAAGGCAGGCGGTCGCCCAGGGCACCGAAATTGAGCAGATTGTGGTCACGCAACACACCAAAATAATCCGACGGCCTGCCGGCGCCGCCCGAAAGCTCCGTTGTACCGTGGAGGACGCCCCAGTAGAGATGGTACGGTTCGTCGTCGGCAAGGACCAGCACTGGATTGGCCCTGACGCGGTCACTGGTGCCTAGGACGCTGGCCTGCAGACGCACCACCCTCACTCCATGGCGAGCAAGGAGGCCACGAATGACACGATGGCTACCGGAGCGCGGCGTCAGGGCCAGGGTGGTTTCCGCGGCCTGGGCGATGCCCTCAGACGTGTCCAGCTCGACGGCGCCAGCATAGAAACGGGCGAGGTTGCCGTGGCGGTCTTCAACCTTCAGCAGGCCCTCAAAGGGCTGGCCCGGCCGGGCCGTAGAAGGCAAAAGGATACGAAGGCGGTCAGGCGGGCCGCCAGTGACCCTGAGCACAGGAACGGGGCGGGCGGGCAAGAACCTGCCGTCGCCGGGGTCAACGAAGATGAGAAGCCGCTTACGAGGCTGGGAAAAAGTCTGTGGACGAATACCGCGGCCGCCATGCGACTGGTCACCCAATATGACCTCGAGAACGTCGTCTGGGGACAGGCCAGGCGGGCCGACGGAAACCTCGACGGCGGTCTCTTCGGCTTCTTCCCAGGGTGGGACACGAACATTCACAACGGCCCCATTGGACGCGCGCGCCGAGACGAAGTCGTCTCCCTCAGGGTCACTCACCTGTGGGAAGGCCCAGTCGGACCTGTGGCCCTGGCCACCGGAAAGGACAATCCTCACCCGCCCACCCGCTGGCAAGTCCAGGCCGCCCAAGCGCACGATCCACTGATCCCGCTCGCCAGCGCACGCCCACGACGGAGTTATCTCGCTCCTGGTCAGCCGCAAACTCCTCCGCTGCATCGTCTACTGCACCGCTAATACAAAGTTGCCGCCCCGCAAGCCGCCGACCCGCCTATGACCCGCTAACGCGCAGATTATATCGCGCCCAGCAACCCGTCGCTGGCCTCTAACTACTGGCCCGCTACTGAAGCACCACGTATTCGCCTGGGCGCAGCTTCACCAACCTCGCCGGCACCTGCAGCCCTGGCAGGTCCATGGCCTTCCGAAGGCGTGTGGTCACGGGCTTGTCCGTAGGGTTGTTCACCGAGACGTGCCAGCGGTCCGGACTGTCGTGCACTTTGGTCACCTGGATGAATAGGTCTTTGCCCTCCGGACCAGCCACGACGGGATGGCCCGCCACCACGTGGGTAACCGGAGCGTAATCCACGTAAAGCGGCACATAGGCGACGCCTTCGGTATCAACGCCGAGGGCACGGTACCGCCTGTCGCCAGGGCCGTGAAAGCCTTTGCTATAGCCACGCACCTGAAACAGGCCTGCCGACCAGCGCGGATTGAGGCCGGTGATACAAACAGGGAGGGTCAGGTCAAGTCGGCTCGACGGCTGGGGAATGGAGACCTCGGCGGCCCCGTCGCGAACAGCCACGGTCACCGGGCCGTGGGATGGCTGCCCTGCACCTCGTATGACCTTCAGGCCGGCCGGCGCCCTCAGGTATTCGACGTAGCGGGCAAGGTCTTGTGGGCCGCCAATTTCCACGTTGACCGGAAACCCAAAGCCAGCCAGCTCGAAGCGGTAGCTCTCCCCTGCCCGAAACTTCCGGCCTTCCACGTCAGCGAAAAGTTCTATGGCACTGCCGGCCTTCAGACGCACAGGCTCGCTGCGCAGAATATACAGATGGCTGTTGGAAACACCTTGACTGTAAAGGCCAAACCAGTCCCCTGGGCGCAGCAAGACCTCGACCCCCTGGCCCAAGGGCACCTCCCGGAGACCCTCCGCGGTGCCCACCACCAAAATGGCCTCTGGGCGCAAATGCAGAACACCAAGGCGCAGGCTCTTGACGGTCACATTTCTCTTGAAGCGCAGCGTGTCTGTAAACAGGGACGGATTCACCCCTACGCGGATGCCCGGTGCAGCCCAGTATTCCTCCGGTACGTCAACGGTCGGAGTGACCCACTCCCGGTAGTACTGCAGGTTCTCGGCAAACTTGGTGGGGCCATTAATCGGGCCGTAAGTCTGCCACGGGTTGAGAACGCGCTCCACGCGTTCATCAAAGTACTCCCGGCGCAGGCTGGCAACCGCGACGGCCCCTTCGTCACTAAAGTCAAGCAAGGGAATTTGGTCGGCGCGGGCGAAATCGTCCGTTCCCAGATCGGTATCAAGCACTGGCACTGTATCCTGGTAGCCGACAAGGGGCAGACAGCCTGTGGGGCCGCCGTCCCAGGTGCCTCCGGCGATATTGGGCGACAAGGCCGGAGGGTAATTCAGGGGTAGAGAATTCGGCCCATGGGCCAGCCACATGTGCCCGCCATCGTTCACATGGTCGCTGCAGAAGCTCGGGGCCAGAGCTCCATCCTTCCAGCAACGCCGCGCGAAACTGACCGCCTTGCCCCCCGCACGGTCCTCAGCCACCAGCACCAAGTTCTTCTGGATGGTACCGTCCAGGACCAGAACCCGGCGGAATTCCTTCTCGCCCCCGAGCACAAACCGTCGGAAGAGCCGCTGACCGTTGTAAATGCGAACTTCCCGCAGTCCCTTTTCGGCCGTCACGTAGATGGGCGAAGGCATAACGTTTGGGGCCGTGACAAACTCTTCCCCGCCGTAGGTCCATACCCGATGGCAGCCAGGCCAGGCGAGGATTTTAGGGCCGTCGGAGACGAAAACGTTGAGACCATCGTATTGGTGCGACCACCTCAGCGCGCTCATGAAAAGACCCGTGGGCGCGTTGCGATCCAAAGACTGAGCAAGGCCGTAGGTCAAGGCGTGGCCGGCCTGCACCTCCCGGCGCAGTTCCTCCGGCGACGTGACCTCGTTGACCGCCATAGGCGCCGGCGGAATCGTGCATTCCGCAGTGAGCAGGTAGTCGTCCGTCAGGTCTTCGATTAGCGTGCCGCCCCTGTAGTAACGCAGTCCGACCGCGGCATAAAGGCGACAATCGTGCAGCCGCATGCCTGCGGGGCTGCCCGCAAAGTTGTAATAGCCCACCTGGCCCTTTTCACAGTGATAGCCGGCGTAAAGCACCCAGTCCAAAAACGGCGTCAGGTATCCCGTGAAGCCGCCCTTGCCATTTTCTTCCTGTATGTACAACAGCGACTTATTAGGGCCACAAAGCACTTTTTCAATGGGCCAAACGGGGTCTGGACCGAAGAAGAAAAGATGGTTGCCGATATTGCTGGTGATGGTAAAGCCCGCCAGGAGCAAAAGGTCGTCGCCGGAGTGCTTGAGGCAGTCAGCCTTTAGCTGCTCAAACCTGTCCGGGGTGAGGCGGCTGAAGTCTTCCATGAACACCAGAAAGTCCAAGCCTACCTCGCGGGCTGTGCGGGCGTAGTCCTCGACCGTGCCCGTACCGGAGCTGTAAGAGGACTTGACGCCGAGCAAGCCGCGATAAAGCTTCAGGCCGGCGGGCAACTCATACTTGTCTAACTCCTTGGGGTCATAAGGCCAATACCTCTCTTCATAGCCCTTATACTCGTGCTTGACCTCCTCACGGGCGTTGGGCGGAAGGATGCGCTCGGCTGAAGTGACGTGGCCGCCGAGGGCACCGGTCTGCAGCGAGGGTTCCGCGAGCCACCGAAAAGTGTTCTCAAGAAGCCGACCAAAATCGCTGGGCCTGCCCTTGACGCCGCGCTCGAGCACTTCGCGATTGTAAATCCACTTTGTGCCCGCTCCGACAGAGAACTGCGGCCATTGGCAAGCGAAAGCTATGCGGCCGGATTTGTATGTGCGGATGGCGAAAATCGGCGGCGCAGTCTCGGGTTCTGTACGCACCAGCGGGTCCGGCAGAGGAGTGGCAGCCTTGCTTAGGTCTACGGGCTTGGTAGTAGCTGTTTGTGAGGCTCGGACGACCACCTGCCAGTTCTCGTCCAAGATGAGGGGCAGCGTCATGGCACCGTTGTATGCCGGTTGGTTCGGATACCAGACACCGCGGACGCCTTCGCTCACCGGCGAGGGCAATATCTGGTCGGTGAAGGCCAGCGGCGTGCCTTGGTTGGAGTGAGTGAGCGCAGCAGTCTTGTCAGGGTCGGCTTCGGCGATGATTTCGCAAGGCACGCGGGCGCCCCAGTTGTCGGTCAAGTCGGCAACCATTTGCTTGATAACGTTCATCTCCATGGGCAGGAGCAACACACCGCCGCCCGCTTCTAGATAGCGCTCAATCAGGTCAACGAAGCCGCGCACTCGCTCCGGAGACGACTTCTCACCACCGTAAACGACGGCGTATGCGTCGGGCGTGCCAAAGATGACCAGCACGTTGAACTTGCTTATCCGCTCCCAGGTGACCTCGGAAAGGCTCTCCGTGTAGTCCACTTCGAAGCCCTTTTCCTGCAGCTCCCGCAGGTAATCCCGATCCACAGAGCCACAGAACAGGATACCAGGCCGGCCCGCTGCCATGGCCAGACCGGCGGAACAGCACACCACCGCCATTGCGAGAGTACACACGTATAGCCAGCGCATCATTTTGCCCCCTTAGTAATGAACGCCCGCCCCGGAAAGGAAGCAAGCCCTTGCCCAGCGCAGCGTTCCCCGCGGGCGGTTTGACAAGCTCAGCCTCCACGCGCAGCTATGGCGGACCGCCCCAACGACATCGGCAAACTTCCCTCTATAACGTGCCACGACAAGTGTCAAGCTTTCACCAGCCCCCAGGCAGGCGGCCATTGCGTCTTTTCGGTGTCCAACCTCGGCTCCCTTGTCCACAAATCCATCGCCGGCCAAGCGGGCAACTTCAGCAGGAAAGACCCGCCTTGCGTCGAAACTAAAGTGCCAAGTACGAGCCTGGGGTTAGGAGGCGTGACGATGAGCCGAGAAGAAATAATTGCGACGGCCCGTAGGGTAGTGAGCGCGGGCAAGCCTTTCGTATTTGCCACAGTGGACGCGGAGGGCGGCCCACGAATGAGGTGGATGGGCGGCCTCCTGCTTGAAGAGCCGCTGACTATCTATATGGCCTGCGGTGCCAGCTCGCGCAAGATGGACCAGATACGCGGCAACCCCAAGGGCCAGCTCATGTTCCAGACGGAGGGCTTCCGCGAAGTAGTCACTCTCTATGGCACCTGCCAGATAATAGACGACCCGCAAATCAAGCAGAAAGTATGGGAAGCTATGCCGGCCTTAGCGAATTTCATGGCTGGCCCCGACGACCCAAACTTGGGCGTGATACGCTTCCGGACGGAGCGCGTCGAAGTCGTAGCGGCGGAGCGGCACGGGGAACCCCCGCTGGTGGCCGAGCTCTGACCACCCCGCCCCGGCGGTCAGGAAGCCTCGCCGGTCAAAAGGGTAAGGCCGTCCCAGCGCACAAAGCCAACGGGAGCGTCGGCAGCGACGTCTGCTGGTCCCTCGACCCGCCCAGCTATCACTACAAAAAGGTCCTTGCCGACGTTCTCGTCCTGGCCAGCCTTCCCCGACCGGTAGCGCGTGAAATACGTGTTCCAGCACCGCGACTTACGCGGCTCTGCGCGGGCAACAGCGGGCGTGCCAAGGGGCTGAAGCTCGTCTCCGGCCGCCAGGTATATCTCCCCCACCGCAGCGAACCGGTCATGAACCGAACTGACCGTCATGTCGCCAAACAGTATGTATTCACACCCCGCCGCAATCTTGCCGACCCTCTGAACGGCCAGCATCGGCCGCTGGTGCGCCGGCAGGAGGTTGGCACAGGCCATGCTGACGTAGCTGTGGATATCGCCGTTGGTGAACCAAGGCCCCGGCCCGTCGCTTGGGCCGCCGCGGGTAATAGGCTTGTCAAAGCCAGGGTCCGCAAGCCGGTTGTCGGGGTAGACGGTCCATTCCCAGTCGTCGGCGGTCTCCGGCTCGCGCCCCGCGTCGAAAACAGGATACTCACCGGATTTCATCCAGTCCTCATTTAGGCCAGGGGTGCCGGGCGGCTGGACGTCGAGGTCTATGAGGCGGCGGATGGGCGGAAGAGGCTGAAGGCGATAGTGCTGATGGCCCGGCCAGGAGGCCACGGGCTTGGCTGCCGCCGGATCCGGCGCATCTTCAAGCAACGTCTTGGCCCACTGGCGCGTCCGCAGCTCTCGTCCACGGCAGGGCACATATGGCGCATTGAGAACCGTCGGAATGCCCACGCCTCGGCCGCGCAAGGGGCTGTCGCCCCGCAGCCGATAGTCGCCCCCTTCTCTATCTACCAACCCTGCGTCGGCCACCACATCCTCCTTGCCAAGTGCCACGTATTCGTTGTCCTCGGCGAGCTCCTTGACCAAGCCAGGGTCTACCACTACCGAATGAGTGTCCTGGTGGCGGAAGAGACGCCACTCAGGCAGGCGGGCGTAAAGCTGGTTCCAACCGTTCATGAAGTTGATGTGGCAGCCAGTCGGGTGGTAGGCAGGCATGGTCCAAACGAAGGCGTTGTAGTCGGAAAAGTTGCCGGCGCCGTAGGCAGTGTCCTCGGTTATGCCTATGAAGGAGCCTGGGCAGTCGAGGAGCAAGTTGTTCACGATAAGCACGTTGCGAACGGCCATGAGACACTCTTTGTTCGGCTCAAAGACACTCTGGTTATATTGACACGTGCGTGGATAGCCACTGACGGTGATACCCTCGCCGCAGCGGTCGAGAACGTTGTGGGCGACGAGGACGTCGGAGCTGTAGACCCAAATCCCCCGGCCGCAACCGCGAAAGATGTTGTTCGCTATGATGCCCCAGCGAGAGATTTCGAAGTAGACGCCGCAGCGGCAGTTGTCGAAGCGGTTCTCGGCGATGAGGATGTTGCCGTCGGAAATGTCCAGCCACAAAGCGGTCCAAGGCTCATCGTGCCAGTAATTGCGCAAGAATTTCGAGTCACGCCACATCACGAACTTGTTGCCAGCAGTAAGGCAAACGACGTCACCGCGCCAGGCGTTGTGGTGCAGCTCGTTTTCCTCAAAGAGCATCCTGTAACCAACGTTGCTTGTGAAGCCTTCGAGGCCGTTGTAGGCAATGACGTTGTGGCGGATGACGCAATCCTCGCCGGCAACGATGAGGCCAATAAAGCCGTTGTGTTCAATGCGGCAGTCCTCGACGATGCATCTGTTGCCCACCACGCCAACCGCCTGCTCGCGCGGCCAAAGACCATCGGCAAAGTGGCGCACCTCAAGGCCGCGAACCGTCCACGTGCCTCTCAGCAGCAAACCCACATTCCTAACAGCGGCCTCAACCATGTGCCCCGACGGGTCAGAGCCGTCGGCAAGCCATACATACAGCCGATGGGCCTGGTCGTCGTAGAAGAAGGTGCCCGGCGCCATGTCCTCCAGACCATGCCCCACCCACTGGCGCTTGAAAACGAAATCCTTGCGGACCTTGTAGCGCTGCGGGTTGCCCTGCAGACCTACCTGACGCAGCGGCTCCTCGTCCACGAATACCATTTCCGTGTAAACATCACGCTCGGTAAAGTAGATGGGGCGGTCGCCGGCCAGCCGCTGCCAAGGACCTGGGACAGGATCTGAGCCTTTAATCACGGGCCGAGCGCCCGGTGCCGCCGCCAGAGTGATACGCTGCTCCGGATCGTTCCAGTCCTCGCCTGGCCACTCAACTTCCTCGCGGTACACGCCAGGGCCGACCAGAACGGTATCACCCGGCTGGGCTTTCTTTATGGCCGCGCTGATGGTTTTCAGCGGCCGCGCCTCGGTGCCAGGATTCTCATCCGAAGCCGCTGCCGAATCGCCGGCGACGTGATAAACGGCTGCCCGCCCTGACCCAACTACCAACGCCAATCCCACGATCATCGCAAACCGTGACCAAGTTGCTTTTGACCGCCGCACTTGCAGTCTCTCCTATCTACGTCCTAGACATCGTCCCGCCTCAGCGCTTTGCTCTTTGAAAGCGACGCGGAATTCGCTCAACTGCCGATAGCACCTCCCGCCAGACCAGCCCACCACCGGCACCTCGAAGAGAAGTTTTCCACGCCCGATGGCGCCAATCCGCGACCCGAAGGCCTGAGCTGCCGAGAGAGCAAGAACAGGTCACTTCTGGATCGTTGGCCGGCGCGCCACACGACCTACGGGATGAGGCGAATGTAGTCAATCCGGACAATTGTCCCTTCGGTGCAGCAGGGGTCGAAACGCAGACTGGTGATGCGGTGCGCCCAGAGGCGGTTCTGCCCCACCTCGAACCTCACCACCCGCATCTCGCCATCGTCCCTAACAGCCACGCGAACGCTGGCTTCCTCGCTGGTGCCGGAGAGCGGCGTTGTCCAGAAAATCTGGGCCATATCCTCGCGGCCATCGCCGCTAACGCTCATTCTCACCTCGATGGCTCTGCAGCTATCGGCACGGATGTCGGTGGCGCAGGAGAGAGCTGGGTCGGTGCCCAAAGAGCGCGCCTCAAGGACACCGCCGGCGACACGCAGGTCGGCCATTCCCATCATGATGCCCCAGCCTTCCGCATCGCCTTCGGTTTCGAATTCCCAGGCCCTCCGATCGCGCCGGGGAGGCTCGCAGTCGTAGGGGCCGAGGCCCACGTCCGCCGGCCCGTAGTCGTCGTGTGCGCCCGCGCTGGGGCAGAAACCCCGTCGGACAGCGTCCAGATGGCTGAAGCCAAACTCGCGATGTGGCTCGCAGTAAGAACCTTCGCCGAACTCGTTCCAAGCCTCGATAAGAACAACCCTCGGCTGGCCCGTCTCGTCAACGAAGCGCTTGGCCAAGCGCAGATGTTCCTCGAAGGCCTCCGGAGTGCGGTCGGTAAGCACAAAGGCCGACTGGCCGTGCCATGGACGAGAATCCCAGCCTGGGCTGGTGGGCACAATGACCGGCATAAGATTGGCCTGGGCCATAGGCATCCACCACAAGTCGAACTGCTTGCGGGCGACCTCGATGTAAGGCACGTAATTGCGGCCCTCCACGCCGCAGGAAGGCCAGTTGTAGCCGGTTACAGCATCGAAGCCCATATCTTTCATCATTTGCAGATTGCTCGGCGCGCCGCAGCCGGCCACCAGCACCTCACCCACTCCTGCCTCGCGCGTCATCCGATGCCACAGCTCGATGCACTCGCGGCTGCCCTCGATACCTAAGTCGCGTCGCATCGCCCACACCGAGAAGATTACCAGTAAAGGCCGCCCACCATACTTGTAGTACTCGGGGCGCGAAAAGTAATTCTCTATCCAGTAGCGGCAAACAGCCTCATTGTCCTCGGGCGTATGCCGAGTTGGGTCGTGGTTTGCCCAAAGTAAGCAGAATTTGACGAGATTGCGGTACCGCGCCTGGAAATAGGCATCCAGACCGTGGCCGAGGCTCATAGCACCTCTGTCCCAGTACCAGTCGTAACAGAAGAAGGTCACGCCGTGCTCGGCTGCCCATTTCAAGTGCCAATCGGCGACCTCTGGTGAGCCTTCTTTATACCAGCCGAGGACCGGCTTGCGCTCTGGGTAGCCCATGATGGGTTGCCACCTATCCCAGTTCCACCAGCCAGGGAAATAATAAATGCCCACGTCGTAGTCGCCGCGGACTGGTTTCGGCTCGGGCACGTACTCGGCCCTGGGCAGGTTCATGGCCGGCAGGATGCGGTCAGTCGTCTCGGCCGTCAAATCGCAGGGGCCGCTAATTTTCAGCCGGAGAAGCACTTCGCCTGGCTGCGCGGCGACGACGCGCCATCGCACCTCGGCGGGCGAAAAATAGTCCAGGTCCTCAACTTCGCGAAGGGGCCGTTCGCCGTCGGCGAGCCGGAGGCCAGCCGGCAGTATCAACTCAGCCTGCAAGCCCTCGGCAGGGCCACCACGGTCCACTAGCCGCGCCAGCACCTCACACTCCCGCTCGGCCCTGGGCAAGGGGTCGGCAATGAGGAACTGGCGCACTTCGATGTCGGGCGGGCCGGTGGGGTCGGGCGACGTGCGAAGCCAGTCCAGCCTCGCCGTGCACGCCACACCCACGGCCGGCTCGATGTCAAGGTATATTATCCTGCCGGTCCATTTGGCGCCTGGGCCAACAACCACATTGTAAGTGTGTGGCTTCCCGTCGGGAATAACGGGAAAGTCAGCCTGGTGCAGGCCGTTGACGCGGTCGCAAGCCCAACGAATACGCCCAGAAGTGCCCGCAGTGACCACCATCACAAAGCTCACGAAACTGTATTCACCAGCCTCGGCATCCACCGGCGGGGCCACCAGCCGGGCATTTTCTTTTAGCTCGGCCTCGAGCCATCCGTCTCGCGCCCGGAGGCTCCCCTCCCCCTCCAGCCGCCAGCCTTGCAGGCCATCGTCGAAATCCCAATCGGCTGGGACAGCTGGTTCGCCGGTCGCCATTTCCACCACCCTTATGTAGTCAATCTGATAAGTGCGGCCGACCAGGCCGTCGGGAAAGTCGAAGCGCAACTTGATTATTCTGCCCTCAGCCTGCCAGAAAGGCCGTACCGTATACTCGCCCCAGCCTTCGCGCAGGTAAACAAAACTCTCTTTGCCCGGCGAGAAACCGCCGTACTGGGTTTCGGTAGTGTTGGTCCAGAAGAATTCGGCACGACCAGGGGCGGGGGCATAGACGCGTATTTTGATGGCCTGCGTTGGCGTGGCAGGGAGAGGCTCATCGAAAACATCGTGGATAATCATGGGGTCAGGGCCTGTGGTAGTCACAGCAAGAACCCCATCGGCGACGGTGGCGTCGGCAACGTCGCCCAGGCCCGTCCAGCCCTCAAAATCGCCGTCCCTGTCGAACTCCCACGCCGCCACGACTTTCTCCTGTGCCTGTTGAGCTGCCGCGAAACGGAAAACCAGGGTCGCGCAGAGTGCCACGCTAAGGAGCACTATCAGGCCTCGGCGCATGTTGCCTTGCCTCCTCACCCTATGAGCAGACGGTGGCCACCCGCCTTCTTTTGCGAACATCCTTCGGTAGGCCGCTGGCCTTTTCCGTGGGATCGCCCGTGTTCCTCCTTGCGTCGCCAGCCCCCAAGTTGCCCCGCAGACGCGGCCCGGCCGATGCCGCCAAGGGACTGACTGGCGCGCATTGATGTGCGCCGTGGGAGCGAGAAGCCCGAAGATGCCAGGGCAGAAAGGATGGGGCGGGCAACCGCTGGGGAGGGAAAGCAGGGCGCCCCACGTTAACACGTGGGGCGCCGGAGACTGCAACCGCCTGACGCTTCCGGTGCTGTTCCCGAACCACCTTCGGCGTCAGCGGGGCTCCCTGCAGGTTGAGCCAGCCGGCGGCTGGCGGAAATCCCCGTGCAGCGAGCGGCTTACGCTGATTGAGCTGCCAATCCGTATAACGCCAGGCCGCCCTATTTGTTCCCGTTCCGCTGAGAATTTTTTTCGCAGCCGGCTGCCGGTAGCTGCCAGACTACCTCTACTACAAAAGCAAGCCGTTCTCCAGACGACCTTCGGAAATGCCCCCGCAGTAAGACCGACCAGGGCCAACTGGAAAAACACTCGTTACCCTCACGGGGCAGAAACCACCAGCCCGCCGCAAGGAGGACAAGAACAAAACGATGGGCCAACGGCTTCCAGCTACTGGTTCGGCTGTGGTTCGGCGGCCGGCTGCTCCTGGGCTGTTGCTTCGGCGGGAGGTTGGGCTGGCCTGGTGACGGCTTCCTCGACCCTGCGCGCCTGTTGATACAGCAAGCCGTCGCGGTAACGCTTGAGGTCTTCAAGGAGATTCTCCAGGCGGATTATTAGCTGGTCAAGGGCGTCGCCAGGCACGATGGCCTCATAGACCTCTAACTCCCCCATCTCCACGCATTTGTCGGAGCCGTGATTGGATAGGATAAGGAGGCGGACGTAGCGGGCCTCGACCGGCGGAAACTCGAAGGTTTGCTTGATAGGCTTGTTTACTACTACGAAACGCCCGACCGTCTTGAACGGACCGTCGGGGGTGGTGGTGGAGACCTGAAGCTCTATGTCCCGCACCCAACGGCCTATGTAAGGCGGGTCGTCAGTGGTGGGGTCAATAACAATACGGTTGATGAGCCGCGTCTCGTCGTTTTTGAAGGCGATAACAACCCATTCGGGCTGGTCGGCTGTGGGGGCGCGGTTGGAAGACCAGCCGTAGGAGTCGGGGGGCACAAAGGTGCCGACGACATACTTGCCATCAAGCAAGTTTCGCGCAGACCATTGAGGAATAACGACGTTGTTACGGTCGCGGGCCTCGCTGGAGACGGCCACTATGCGTCCGCCGTTCTCGGCGGCCGCTATATTCACCGCACCTGAGACGGCCTTGGGCTGGGCCATCGCTGCCCCGGCCATCATCACTGCCAGAAGGACTGCCAACACCTTTACGCCCCTGCTCATGTTAGTTGCACCACCATCTGAGTGTATTTGCATCCCTGACGGCATAGGAGCTGGCCTACTGCCGCCCATTGACCACGCTTGCTCAGCCTTCTCTGTCGAATCATAGACCGCGCCAGCTATTCTGCGGGCACGGTCTGCTGCCAGAAAAGCCGACCGTTATGATACACTTCAATGGTTCCTGGCCCCAGGAGGTCAACCTTAACGGTGCGGGTTGTTTGGGGATCGAGTCTCTCCTTGAGCACGTCCTGGCGGCGACCGGAAGCATCACGCGCCACGACGTGAACCTCCTGCTGGCGGTCGCGCCCCAACACCGTCACGCGTACTTCGTAGCGATGCTCCTTGTCCCGCGGCCTATCGGGCGTTGTGTCGCGAACGGTCACGTCGGGATAAATCGGGCCAGGCCCTTCGTCAGGCGCAGAAGACTCGGGAGTAGGAGGTGCGGGAGCTGGCGCGGGCTGAGGTGTCGGGGGCGGCGGGGGCGAAGGCGTCGGCTGAGGCCCCTTGCTCACAACGAGGTCTACGGCGCCACCACGCTCGATTTTCGTGCCGGCTCGCACGGACTGCTTCAGTACGTGGCCTTCGGGCACCTTAGCGTCGTGGCGCTGCTCGATTTCGCCGAGGGTGAGACCGGTTTCCTGCAGGCGGCGCACGGCGGCCTCTAGTTTGAGGCCGGTGACGTCGGGGACCTCCGCTACCGTCTCCCCACGATTTACGACCAGCGAAACGCTTGTGCCGGCTGGGACGGTGCTACCCATCGAAGGCCGCTGATCAATCACCACGCCAGGGCCGTAAAGGTCGTTGTACTGATACGTGACCGCGCCGACGGCGAGACTGCTGGCGGCAAGCTTGTCCCGCGCTTCCTGCTCCGTTAGACCCTTCACAGATGGCACCTGGACGAGCTTCGGCTCGGTGCCCGGCCAGAAGGCCTCCCGCACCAGCCACACCAGGGCCACCAGAACCAGCAGTGCCGCCAACACGCCCAGTGCTGGACCGACTGGCGAACGGACGGAGGCGCTGGCCGGACGGACGCGCACCGCGGCCATCGTCTCCGTATCCTGGCGGCTCTCAGCGTACCACGGGGCCGCCTCGACCGGCTCGACCACTGGCACCGTTTGCTCCACGGGCAGCACTCCAGTGCGGTCGAGCTCCATGCCCGCCGCCACCTTCTGCAGGTCGGTCAGCATTTCGCGGGCGGACCGGTAGCGCCGGGCCGGGTCCTTGGCCATAGCCTTGGTCACAATGAACTCCAGGGAGGGCGAGACAGAAGGATTTAGGGAGCGCAGCGAAGGCGGGCGGTCGTGAACATGGCGGCGCATCACTACCGTCGGGTCGTCACCGTCGAAAGGCGGACGACCGGTGACCGCCTCGTAAAGGACACAGCCCAGGGAATAAATATCGGACTGAGGACTGGCAGGAAGCCCCTGAGCCTGCTCAGGCGCCATGTAGGCTGCAGTGCCGGAGACGCGGCCATCCGCGATTCCCGGCTCGCCCACGACGGCGGCCAGGCCAAAGTCAGCCAGCTTGGCCACCCCATCACTGGTGAACAGGACGTTCTGGGGCTTTATGTCGCGGTGGACGATGTTTTGGCGGTGGGCATACTCGAGGGCGCGGCAGCAGTCAATGCCCACCTGGGCCACCTTGTCGTCAGGCAAGGGAGCATACCGGAGGATGATTTCTTTTAGGTCTGGCTCTGGCAGATACTCCATGACGATGTAGGGACGGCCGGCGGCCTCGCCTACGTCCAGGACGGCAACGATGTTGGGATGAGTGAGTTTCGCGGCGGCCTCCGCCTCACGGCGGAAACGCGCGCGGAGGTGGTCGTGAGCAGCCAACTCAGCCCGCAAGACCTTGATGGCGACTTCGCGGCCCAGATGCACATCCTGTGCCCGATACACGACCGATACGGCCCCGGAGCCTATCTTAGGCCCCAGCTTGTATCGCCCGGCCAGCAACTCAACCGCCATCTTCTCTCCCCCGTCTTCATCGCCCAACACCGTCGAAAGCCTAACCACCCCAGAACCCTACAGCCTGCCGCCCTACACAGCCATCCGCCCCAAGTAGTTTAGCAAAGACATGCCAAGCTCAACAGCCATCTTTTCGTCCGGCACGTCCTCTAGGACCAGCGTGAGGACAATCTGGGGCTGCGGGGCTGGTGCCATGCCAACGACCCAAGCCGTCCCTAAACCGTGCTTTTCGGGGTCGGGCACCCACCACGCAGCAGCCCCCGTGCCGCCCAAATCCTGTGACCACCCAAGCTCGACCATCGCCGACTTATATATCTCGCCACCGGCCTTCATCAGCTCCAGAATCTCTGCCGCCGTCTCCTGCCTCACCGCCCTGCCCAAGGACTTGGCTTGAAAAACCTGGAGCACGTGACCCGACGGTGACTTCACCTGGGCAACCAAGTAGGGCTGGACGACTTCTCCTCCCCGTGCCATCGTCAGGAAGAACCGCTCGACGGCCAGGGGCGTCAGACGGACGAAGCGCTCGCCCAGGACGGCGTCGGCAAGGTTCTCGCGGCCCCGCCAATCAAACAAGTCGGGCATCCTGCCGGCGGCGCTGGGCAGGACCATATCGCTGGCTTGGTCAAGCAGGTGAAGGGCCTTGAGGAAATTGCGAAAAGCTTGCGGCCCCAGCGCGTCGCTCATCTGCGTCATGGCGACGCGGCAGTGACGAAGTAAGGCATCGGGCAGGCTAACCCGCCCGTGGGCAACCGGACAGCGGACGGTCATCCTGCCACACTGCCATGCGCCGTCACACTGCCAGCGCCGACGGGCCACTTCCCCACCAGTCTCCACAGTAGCAGCGGCAGTCACCCACGCCATGGCCCAACCCGGTGCGTAAAGTTTCTGCGTCGGCCGAAAAAGCAAGGGCTCATGCGGATCAGTGGCCACAACGTCAACTTCTTCGGGCGTGCTCATCGAGAGCGGGTTATAAGTAGGCGCGCTGGCTGCTGCCAACACTGCACCATCCCCGACGCGCACAGCCAGCACGCACCCACGGTAACCCTTGAGGGCCTCAGCGGCAGCTTCCTGGGCGCGGCCGTCCACAGTGAGAACCACATCGCAGCCCGGCGGCACTGGCTCCATGAGCCACGCCCGCCAGTCTCCACACCCTGCCTCACCCGACAGCACATCAAAAAACTTTCCACGCAGGCCAGTTTGCTCGTCGTAGCCAGTCAGGTGTGCAAAAGCCTCCGGAGCACCGTAGCGGTACGCCCAACCTCCCTCAGCCCGGACGGGCGCCAGTATCTCAACGCCATCACGAGTGATGACGCGGCCCGGCCGAGCCAACTTCGCGCGAAGCCGCTTATGGGTGTCCCAGGGGAGGGCGGTCAGGCTAGGAGCGGCTATCACTTGCCAGTAAGCCTGAACAACAAGCGCAAGGCCTACGAAGCAAAGGGTGGCGGCGGCCCATGCCTCAATGCGTGCCCGCATCAGGCCTGCAACCTCCCCCGGCGGTCGTTATGCCACGTCACCTCGCGGGAAACGCAAAGCAGCAAACCCACGAGAATGTAGTTGCCAACCATGGAAGAGCCACCATAGCTCAAGAACGGCATCGTCACGCCTGTGAGCGGCAGGATACGCAGAATGCCGCCCACGATGAGCAGCGTCTGCAAACACAACAGGGTTGACAGACCCGCCGCCAGGAGCGCCGAATAGGTGCCACGGGCCGAGAGGGCAAGCTGAAACCCCCGCCAGGCCATCAGCGCATACAGAAGCAGAATGGCCGCCGAACCGGCGAAGCCCAAATCCTCCGCTGCCACAGCATAAATCATATCGCTTTCCGCCACCGGTAGGTCCTGAGGTGCGCCGAGGCCTGGGCCAGCCCCGAAGACCCCGCCATGCGCCAGACAAGTCAGTCCCTGGATTGCCTGCCAGCCAGCGTCTTGCGGATCACTCCACGGGTCTACCCAGGCCACCACGCGGCGCTCCAACACGCCGCCGCCGGCGAGGTTTGCAAGAACGCCCGGCTGGGTCGCCAGCAAGATAACAATAACGAGAATGCCGCCCGCAGCAGCAACCGCACCCCTGGCTTCCGTGGCCAGATAAGTCATCACAAGCACAACGCCAGCCAACAGAGCAGCCGCTCCAAGGTCCCTCTGAGCCACCAGGACCGCCAAGGCCAGCCCTACCCCCACGGCGAGAATAACCAGGACCGGCCCTGCGCTCCGCGCTCGCGGCGGCCGCTCGCGATAGTCGGCGAGTAGTCCCGCCAGAAACATCACCAGAAGAATTTTGGCCAGCTCCACCGGCTGGAAGACCGCCAAACCGGGAATGCCGAGCCACAAGCGAGCACCGTTGCGCTCCTCCCCCCAAATCATCGTCACGACCAGCAGCAAGACTGCTCCCACCCCAGCAAGGGAGGATGCCGCCCGCAAATTCTCAACGTCGTCCACCAGCAGACAGGTTGCCAGGAGCATTAGGCACCCGACAGCCATCCAAATGACCTGCTTGGCCGCCAGGAAACCGTCGAGGCGCCAGAGCAGAACGATACTGAGGCCGCAGAGCATCGCCACTGGCATCAGGAGCGTGTGGTCGCGCCTGGAAGAGACGTAATTGAGCGCCAAAGCAACGACCAAAACAAAGGCGGGAGGTGCTAGGGCGCGGCTGGCATGGTAGGGCGCCAGGCCCATGACGAGGCAAGCATGAGTCATGGCCAAGCCACTAATTAGGCCCGCCAAGGCCAACCCCAATATCTCCACTCGTGCGCTCTGGGAGCTAGCCAGGGCTGGCACCTCCGGCGCGGCGGAAAACCAGCCGGACGGCCCCCAACTGTATGAGGTCGCCAGCCGTCAGCTCCCGTGACCCTCGCAGCCGCTCGCCGTTGACGAAGGTGCCGTTGACGCTACCCTTATCTACCAAAACCCAACCGTCGCCACGTGGGCCGAGATAGGCGTGCTGACGCGATACCGTCGGGTCGTCTATGACCAAGCCATTGTCAGCGGCGCGCCCTATATGCAGCCCTGCCCGCAAGGGCACGGTCTGACCCCTGAGCAAACTGCTTCGCCCTGGCTCCTCCACCAGCAGCTCAAAGCCGGCTAGGCGCCGCGGCGCGGCTGGCCCTGGCTTCCTGGCTGGTTTTCGAGCTCGCGTCCGCGGCGGAGCGGCCACCTCCAGGGGCAGCCGCGGCTCTTCAGCGCCCAGGACGGCCTGTTCCCCCTGTGGTTCGGGCGGCCACGGCGCCGCAGAAGGCTCTGCTGTCGCCGATGCCAGGGGCACGTGCAAAGGCTCATCCCCACCACCCTCGGGCGCCTGGTGCGCAGCCGGCTCGGCTACGGCCTCCTCCAAGACCACAGAAGCCCGCTCAGGCGTGGCTGGTGGTCCTCCGGCAACAGCAGAGGGCTTGTCTGGCTGCCGCGGTGCCACCCGGCCCACGGACCGCACTCCCACGTCTTCCCTGACTGGCGCCGGCAAAGCCTCCATCATGGCCCGCAACACCCACACCACATACCCCAGCAGCCCAGCCAGAAAAAGGTATCGTAGCACCAAGGCAATCAAGCCGAGTGGCATCGCTGTTCCTTTAGCCTCAGTCGAGAGGACGACGGCCTGCATTATATCACTTGTACTCCAGCATGCCACCGCTCGACGGTTTTGACACCAAAGAGTGAGCGCGAAGGAACTTTTGCGGCTTGCCGTCAGCAAGCCCCGCGTGGGCTTGGCGGCGTGGGTTCTCATACGAACGTCCCGTGACCCACAGCCGTCACGGACGAACTTCATCCCACGCCACGATGCGGGGTATCATGCTGTTGACAGTAAAGGCGCGCAAAGGCATGATTCGCGCTCGTTGTGAAAACCAGGGGGGCGGCCGGCGCCCGTGAGCAGCCTAGTTGACGATGCGGCGGCCTATCCCACTCACTACCCACGGCGGCGAGCACTGTCGTGACATGCTCACCACCGCGCAGTACGACTGGACGAGCAGGGAGAGATGTATCCGATGAATGAGATAGTGGCCAAGGAAGAAATCGCGCCGAACATCTTTCGCGTGGAAATACGCCACCCGCGGATAGCCAGGAAGCGCAAGGCAGGACAGTTCGTGATACTGAGGGTGCATGAGGGCGGCGAGAGGATACCGCTCACCTTGGTAGGATCCGACCCCGAGGCCGGCACCATCACGCTCATCTTTCAGGCAGTGGGGCACACAACAAGAGAGCTGGCTCAACTGGAGGTCGGTGATACGGTGTTGGACCTAGCCGGGCCCCTGGGCAGGCCCACCCACATCGAAAAATACGGCACGGCATGCGTGATTGGCGGCGGCTACGGAACGGCCCCAGTTTTGCCCATCGCCCAAGCCCTCAAGGACGCCGGCAACGACCTCATATGCATTATCGGAGCACGGACGAAAGACCTGGTCATCCTCGAAAAAGAACTGGGGAAAATCTGCTCGCGCTTAGAGGTAGCAACCGACGACGGTTCCTATGGCCACCACGGCCTTGTAACCGACGTGCTTCGCAAGCTTCTCGACGAAGGAGTGCGCATTGACTTCGTGCTGGCGGTAGGGCCGACGCCAATGATGAAGGCGGTCGCCGACCTGACACGCGAGCATGGCATTCCCACCATGGTGAGCCTCAACCCCATAATGGTGGACGGCACCGGCATGTGCGGCGGATGTCGTGTCGAGGTTGGCGGAGAGACGAAATTCGCTTGCGTGGACGGGCCTGAGTTCGATGCGCACCAGGTTAACTTCGACCTGCTGGCCAAGCGCCAGGCCACTTACAAGGCTGAGGAGCAGCAGGCCGCTCAAGTCCAGCCCCACTGCAAAATAGGACTGGACCGGTAGCACCCACACCAAGCTTGCAAGAGCCACTTACGGAGGATGAAAGGATGGCCACCGAAAAACTGAAGATACCCCGCCAACCCATGCCAGAGCAGCCGCCGGAGGAGCGGATACACAATTTCGACGAAGTGCCCCTTGGGTACACGCCCGAGCAGGCAGTGCTGGAAGCCAGCCGGTGCCTGGACTGCAAGAAACCAACCTGCGTCAACGGCTGCCCGGTGCAGGTGGACATACCGGGCTTCATTCGCCTGATACGCGAGGGTAAATTCGAGGAAGCGGCCCGCAAGATTATGGAGACCAACATGCTGCCGGCCGTCTGCGGCAGGGTGTGTCCCCAGGAGACGCAGTGCGAGGCAACGTGCGTGCTCGCCAAAAAGGGCGAACCAGTGGCGATAGGACGATTGGAGCGCTTTGCTGCCGACTGGGAACGGGAGAGAGGCCAGCACGAAAAGCCCCAAGTGCGCCCGGCAACGGGCAAGAAGGTGGCTATCATCGGCTCCGGTCCGGCTGGACTGACCTGCGCCGCTGACCTAGCAAAACTCGGTCACGACGTGACCATCTTCGAGGCGCTTCACGAGTTTGGTGGCGTGCTCGTTTACGGAATCCCCGAGTTTCGCTTGCCGAAGCGCATCCTCAGATACGAGGTCGAGCGTCTCAAAGAGCTGGGGGTCAAGCTGGAAAAGAACGCCGTCATCGGCAAGCTGGCGACCATCGAGGAACTGATGACGCAGGAAGGCTTCAGCGCCGTCTTCATTGGTACCGGCGCGGGGCTACCAACCTTCATGGGCATTCCGGGCGAAAACCTGCTGGGCGTTTACTCGGCCAACGAATTCCTGACGCGCTCAAATCTTATGCGGGCTTACGAGTTTGGCAAGACGGATACACCCATCGCGCGGGGCAAGCGCGTAATGGTGGTGGGCGGCGGGAACGTAGCCATGGATGCCGCGCGGACAGCCCTGCGGCTGGGCGCCGACCGCGTCATCCTGTCGTACCGACGGTCACGCGAAGAAATGCCAGCTCGCGCTGAGGAAATACACCACGCCGAGGAAGAAGGGATCGAGTTCCACCTCCTGACCGTTCCGGTGGCTTTCCTGGGCGACGAGCGCGGCTGGCTGCGGGCAGCCGTCATGCAGAGAATGCAGTTAGGCGAGCCGGACGAAAGCGGACGACGCCGGCCCGTACCCATCGAGGGCTCGGAGTACGAGGAGCCGATAGACGTGGCGGTCATCGCCATCGGCACGGGCGCCAACCCGCTCATCAAGGACACCACACCGGGCCTGGAGGTCAACCGGAGGGGATACATCGTGGTTGACCCTGCTACTGGGGCGACAAGTCTGCCAGGCGTGTATGCCGGCGGCGACATTGTCACCGGCTCCGCCACGGTCATTGAAGCCATGGGGGCAGGCCGCCGGGCTGCCGCCGCTATTCATGAATACCTGACCGGAGAAAAGCTGAGCGCTCCTCAAAACCTGGAACCCGAGAAGGCAACCAAGTAGCCTGCGCAAGCTCGAAAGAAACAGTGCGCGCCGGCCATAGCTAAAGGCCGACGGGACACGCCGCGGTCGCTGGCCCGACAAGACAAAGGCCGGCGACCGCTGCTATCATGAAAGGTGCAAGCGCCAAGAAAGCCCCACGGCAACGAAAATGAGTGAGCATCCCGCGCAAAAGCCCAGGATTCTGGTGGCACCTGCTGCTGGTGCCCTGTGCGAGGATGTGCAGCAGGCGCTTGGTGGGCTGAGCGCCGAAATAACCTGCGTTCATGATTTACTCCACGTACTCGAGCACTCCCAGACACCAACCTTCGATGCGGCCGTGGTGGCGCTGCCTGCGTCAGACGAAGGACTGGAGGTCATTGAGCGTCTCGCGGCAACGAATACACCGGTGGTAGCGTTGGCCGACGACCCTGCTGGGGCGTGGCGCCTCGAAGCTTTACGCCGCGGCGCCTTCGATTGCTTGGCCAGGCCCTTCGCACCAGAGGAGATAGCAGCCCGAATCGAGCAGGCCCTAAGATGGCACAAGCTTCTTGCCGACGCACAGGAGGAGTTGCGGGGTCTTCAGAGACGGTGCTCGTGGCTGGAGACCATCCTCAATAGTCTCGACGACGGAGTGCTGGTGGTCAACGCCGAGGGCCAGCTCATACTTAGCAACCCAGCAGCATGTGAGGCCATGGGCATGGGCGGCGGCCCATGCTACCTGCGGCCCCTCGACAACGTCATCCGTGACCCGAACCTGCTGCGGCTCATCCACCAGGCGGTCCTTGAGCGCCAGGAGCCTCCCCTTCCCCTTACCGCCCATACGGTCCTCTCCGGCCGGACGTATCTAGCCCGCGTGGTGCCCCTGGAAACGCCAGAGGGCGAAATAGCAGGCGCGGCCACGCTGCTGCGGGACGTGACCGAGCACGTCACCATCGAAGAGGCCAAGTCTTGGTTCACCTCTAAGGTAGCCCATGAGCTCAAGGCGCCTCTGGCAGCCGTTTTGGGCTATATCAAGGCCATCCTCGCCAGGCCGGACATGCCCCGGGAGCAGGTGGACGGCATTCTGGCTCGTTGCGCTGAACGGCTGAACGGTATGGCTGACCTGGTACGCGACCTGCTCGACCTGGCACGCGCTGAGACGGTGGGCGGCAGGCATCTAGAGCCGCTGGCCCTGAAGCAATTGGCCGCAGAAGTTGTGGAGCAGCAAGCGCTGCTGGCCGAACGCAACCAAGTGAACGTAGAGGTGGACGTGCCTGAGGACCTACCGCCCCTCTATGCCGACCGCGACGACGTGGTGGTGTTGCTGAGCAATCTAGTGACCAACGCCATCAAATACAATCGCCCCGGGGGGCGCGTCACCATCACCGCCCGCCAGCAGGGGGATTGGCTGCGCCTTGAGGTCGCGGATACGGGCCTGGGCATCCCTGCCGAGCTCATTCCCCGCCTGGGCCAGGAGTTTTTCCGCATCAACCTCCCCGACCGTCGCCACGTCGTCGGCACCGGATTAGGTATGTCGCTCGTCAAACGTACCGTCGAGGCCTATCACGGACGGCTGGATATCTCCTCGAAGGAAGGCGAAGGGTCTGTTTTCACCGTCTGGTTGCCTCTTGGCCCACCCGACGCCCAGCCCCCTGAATCGGCCGGACCGTGGGACCTGACGCCGTGACGAGAAAGCCGTCCGGCGATGAGAGGCCACACGTCGTCCCCAGGCAGCCCCCCTGGTCAACTTGCCGGAAAAGACCTCCCGCATCCTCACCGCCGATGGGAGAGATACCAGCGCCCGTCCGCGGGCCGACTTGCCCAGCCCCCAAAATCGAGGCCTGGCTCGCTGGCCAGGCCTCGTTGACATCCGGCCTTTAGCAGGCAATGCAGCAGGGATAGCAGCCGTACCCTTTTGCGTTAGCGGGGTCGGATGTAGATGGGCTGGGCGTCGTCGTCCTCGTCGGGAATGGAGCGTATGCTCATCCACTTGACGTGGCCGTCGGCGAAGGCGATGTTGGCACCGCCGTTGTGCGGCCCATCGGTGCCCTCCGCCTCCACACAGTGGCCTATGCGATGATGCCAAGCCTGACCGCCAAAACAGCATCCGCCCGCAACACTATACGGAAACCAGCGAATGCCGTAGGAATCGGCAAACAGCACTATCTGCGCCGGATACTGAAGCCGGCCGAGCTTCACCCGCGAGAGAAACTTGTTGTAGCCGTAAGCAGGATCGAGCCCGAAGCCCAGGTTACCCGGCTGGCTGGGACAACTCCATAGCTGCGTGTTTTTGACGTAGGGCATGATGAAGCCGTTGCCGCCAAAATACGCCATGTAGCGGTCCCAGCACATATTGGGGAAGCCTGGAACGTTGCAATAGACTTCGAAGGGAAAGACCTCGTCATAGTCTTGGACGTACATCAACATGCCGAGGGCCAACTGTTTGAGGTTGCTCGAACAACTTGCCTGCCGCGCCTTCTCGCGTGCCCTGGCGAATACCGGAAACAAGATAGCCGCCAGGATGGCGATGATGTGATTGCTGAAAAAGGCTGGGGGTGGTGGAGGAGAGATGGATGGGTGGAGGAATCGAGTTAGCGGAGGTGTAAGGGATGCACCACCAGCCGCGACCGGAGCAGCAGTCTTTGTACGACGAGTAC
>Ga0315298_1001362_pt1 | contig 45046 bp, 28 predicted proteins | sample WHS_1_MG_FD_203077 | JGI IMG/M metagenome (GOLD analysis project Ga0315298, IMG submission 203077) | Extremophilic microbial mat communities from Washburn Hot Springs, YNP, Wyoming, USA - WHS_1_MG | ecosystem: Environmental > Aquatic > Thermal springs > Hot (42-90C) | place: USA: Wyoming...
CAGGTCAGCACGACCCACACCGGCGCGCAGTGGACTGCGCGCTCTACCTTACTCTCTGCGCCTCTGCGTCTCAGCCGTTAAACGTAGCCGCGCCCGTAAGGGCGCGGACGGCAGGATTCCGGCTCGAGAAGCCAGGTCAGCATGCCCAACCCCGGCGCGCAGTGGACTGCGCGCCCTACCTTAACTCTACGCCTCTGCGTCTCAGCCGTTAAACGTAGCCGCGCTCGTAAGAGCGGGGAAAACGAGACTCAAACCTAGAAGCTTGGTCTGCATGACCAACCCACGGCGCACATCCCGCACATGCGGCAGTACCCTACCCTACTCTGCGTCTTTGCGCCTTTGCGTTAAAGATGCTACCGAGTCATAGCTGTTATTACGCCAAGCTTTTTTGTGCTCTGGCGCGCGGCCATCCTGGCCGCAGTGCCTGCTGGTAAACCGAACGGGTTTGAGGTTTTTCCTGGGGTGTGCGAGTGCAGGACCCATGAAACACGGTTAGGTAGTGGCGTTGAGGGCGGTATGTTTCTGCGGGCGAGGACGCCCGCGCGCCGCGCCAGACCGGAGCGCGGCCATCTTGGCCGCAGCGCCAACCGGTGAACAGAACTGCTTTGAGGTCTTTCTTGGGGTGCCACAGTACCGGTGCTGTGAAAGCTTGGAGACAGTAGCGCTGACCGCAAGCGTATTTCTGCGGGCGTGGACGCCCGCGCTCCGTTTCGTCGAAATCTGATCTCAGGTAGGGCGGGCAGTCCTCTGCCCGCCGAACCTTTCCGCGTGTATGGATTGCGGCGCGCAGTGGACTGCGCGCCCTACCTTACCTCCGCGACTCCGCGTTTGCGCGGTTAACCAGAAGCAGTTGGAGGGCCGACTTCCACGTCGTCCAATGTTTGGTACAGGTCGAACCCGTGCACGCAAGCCAGCTCTGACGAAGGCTCGCCTCCCAATGCGGAATTTACTGCGCCCCGGAGGGGCGCGCTCCGTCACAACCGGATTGGTAGGGCGGGCAGTCCTCTGCCCGCCGCATCCAGAATCAACAGCGTGCTTCCCGCACCAACAGACCAGCGGCTCGTAGCCGCGCCCGTAAGGGCGCGGACGGCAGGATTCCGGCTCGAGAAGCCAGGTCAGCACGACCCACACCGGCGCGCAGTGGACTGCGCGCCCTACCTTACTCTCTACGCCTCTGCGTCTCAGCCGGTAAACGTAGCCGCGCTCGTAAGAGCGCGGAAAACGAGACTCAAACCTAGAAGCTTGGTCTGCATGACCAACCCACGGCGCACATCCCGCACATCCGGAGGCGCGCTACCTACTCCGCGTCTCAGCGTCTCCGCAATGAAAGATTGGCCGTTTTGGATTACGCTGCCAAAGCGAGCGTCAGCAAACGCCGGCACCGCTTTCGATTCGGTTGGAAGGCCGACTTACACGTCGGCCTGATCTGTTTGCTGAATGCGGGAAAGTGCTTGGGTCTGCCGGCAAGATGCCAGCAGCACGCTCGGTTCAACTAACAAAACGCGGCCTGTGCACCTGTGCGTCTCAACGGTTAAGAATACGCCGAGACTCTCGCAAATGCTGCACTGGCAGTACGAAACAGAAGCAACGTGCCCGGACCCGCGCGACTGCCGCAACAGAACGAAAGCGAACGCCGGACCGGCGGTTGCGCGCCCGCCTCGATCAAGTCGGTTGCAAATTATCACTGTGCTTCGCGGATTGCAGCGCCGAGTTTCTGTTTAAGCGCCGCAACAACTTGTTGGTGAGCACTGTTGACCTCGGCATCGGTCAGCGTTCGGTCCGGAGCGCGGTACGTAAATGCGTATGCCATGCTTTTGTGCCCAGCCGGCACAGCGCCACCCCGGTACACATCAAATAACTCGACCTGTTCGAGATGCGGCGGTTTAGCAAGCTTGACAACGCAAAGCACAGTATCGTGCGTGATGTTCTCGGGGACAATCATTGCAACGTCGCGCCGGACGGCAGGGAATTGCGGTAGTGGCTTGAAATTTTTTGCCCTGTCACGGTGCGCCAGCAACAGCTCGAGATTCAATTCAGCCAGTAAAACTGCGTCACGCAGGTCGTATCGTTTTGCCAGAGCAGGCTGCACCTGGCCAAGCTCGCCCAGGACGACTTTGCCCCCAAGCAATACCGAAGCAGACTCGATGAACAGCTCGGTCTGTTGCTCGCGTTTCGAGTAAACAATGCTGCGCAAACCGAATCGGTCGAGGAATTCCTCGACGACCCCTTTGAGATCGTAAACATCAAAGTTTGCATCGCGGTCTTCGCCGGACCAAAAGAGCGGATTACGCCGGCCTGTCAATGCAATGGCAAGGCGCCATTGTTCAGTCACATGGTTCCGGCATGCGTGGGATTGGCCCGATCTGACGCTATCTTTTTCGCCGGGCTGCGATGTGGCGCGTCTGAACACACGTCCGATCTCAAACACGGCAACATCAGGATTTTTCCTGTTAACGTTGTGTTTGAGGATGTTCAGCAGACCCGGTAGCAAGCTTGGCCGGAGCACATTCATTTCAGCGCTCAGGGGGTTTGCTAAGGCGGCAAGCTCGGAACTGTAAAAAGCGCATTCAGCACTCGAAACGAGCGTTTGGCCCTGGGCTTCGTCAAGGCCGAGGCTGGCCAGTATCCGTTTTGCCTCAATGATCTGGTCGTGTACAGCATCAAACGGATTAGACCCTATCCCACCCCGAGGCGGTGCAGGCGGCACTTTCTCGACTCCGTACAGCCTTTCGATTTCTTCGACTAGGTCAACCTCGCGTTTCAGGTCAACGCGCCAGCTTGGTATTGAGAATGTTGTGGCTTCTCTTGTGCCGGCCGTCCAACGTGTTGACACCTCGGTCAAACCCAGCCCAACCAAAAGCCCGACCTGTTGTTCGGTTGGGATTTGGACACCAAGCAGCTCGTCGGTTTTCCGATGACGCAGCGTTATTTGGACAGGTTCGAACCTGTGCGGATACGCATCAACCATTCCCCTGGCAAGTTTGCCCCCTGCAGTTTGCAAAATAAGTTGTGCACAACGCAGGCTGGCCCAGCCGCTGATCTGGATGTCAGCGCCGCGCTCGAACCTGTAACTTGCGTCGGTACGCAATCCGAGTGCTTTTGAGGTGCGCCGGATATTGGTTGGATTGAAGTAAGCGCTTTCAATCAACACGTCTGTGGTACGCTCGGTGATTTCCGAATTTTGGCCGCCCATCACACCCGCCAACGCAATGCCTTTCTCAGGGTCGGCGATAAGCAACATCTGGTCTGTGAGAGTATGTTGTTGAGCGTCGAGTGTGACGAACAATTCACCCGGCTCGGCACGCCTAACGACGATGGTAGGTTTGCCACTTTTGTCTTTTGCGATCAGGTTGTAGTCAAATGCATGCAGTGGCTGGCCGGTCTCCATCATCACGAAATTGGTTGCGTCAACCACATTGTTAATGCTGCGAATACCGACGCTTTCGAGCAACAACCGCAGCCAGGCCGGGCTCGGCCTAATTGTAACCCCCTGCACAACGCGTGCAGTGTATCGCGGGCACAGCTCAGGCGCTTCAATCTGCACGGCAACAAGCGCATCTGCGGGCACATTGCTTTCTTCGACCTGAACCTGTGGCAAGCGCAGTTTGTTACCCGTAACTGCTGCAATCTCACGCGCGATTCCGATCACGCTGTTGAGGTCGGGTCGGTTGGGTGTGATCTCTAGGTCATAAATCACATCTGATGCGGTTCGGCCGAGGTATTCTGCAAATGGCTGACCGACTTTAGCGTCTGTGGGCAAAATCATCAGGCCGGTGCCGTCTTCAGACAACCCGAGCTCAAGCTCGGAACACATCATGCCGTGCGACTCGACGCCGCGGATTTTGCCGACTTTGATTGTGACGGGCTCGGGCTGGCCCGGGCGTGGCGGGAGTGAATAGCCCGGCAAGATCAACGGCACTTTGTCACCCGGGTTAAAGTTTGTTGCGCCACAGACAATCTGGCGTTCAGTTTTGCCATCGAAGACGCGGCAAACGGTCAGTTTATCTGCATTTGGATGCTTTTCTTTTGTAAGCACCTGGGCAACAACAACACCGTCGAACTCGCCTGCGCGCTTATGCATTGATTCGACCTCCATGCCGAGCATGGTAAGCCGTTCGGCAAGTTCATCTGCTGACCAATCGAACTCGACGTATTGCTTGAGCCAGTTGAAGGTGACTTTCATTTTGCCCCCGTAAAACGGTTTCCAGTACACCAATCGGCGAATCAACCAAAGCCAAAATCGACCCGACGCGTGCACGAATTCATGCTTTGGGTCCGGCTGATCACCGGCTGGTCCAACAACACTGCCATTAGCGGTAGCATCTGTGCAAGGTGTTCGTCCTTGAACAAACGCTTCACCCCATGCCAAACCGCATAAGCGGCGAGCAAGGTGTCCGCAGGCGGAAATGTTTTCCCCCTGTTGCGACATCGGCGTGCCAGCCGGCGTGCCGTTGTCCGGACTACTTTGTTTGTGTCAAGGCAGCGCACGGTTTTGAACAATTCTTACAATTTGCATTTTTTCGACCGGCCACGGACCGGTTCCGCAGTCCCAACACAAAACCTAATCCAATCAAATTGCTGCATGGACTCGTCAAAACTGGCGCAGGAACCGCACGTCGTTTTCGTAAAACAGGCGAATGTCGTTTATCCCGTACCGCAGCATTGCGATCCGTTCGATGCCGAACCCGAAGGCCCAACCTGTCCAAACCTCGGGGTCATAACCGACGTTCTCGAACACTTTGGGGTGGACCATGCCGCAGCCGGCTATCTCGAGCCAGTCACGTCCCATCTTGCGTGTGAGTGCATTTGAAAAATCAATCTCGTAACTCGGCTCAGTATAGCTGAAGTAGTGCGGTCTGAACCTGATTTTGACATCCTCACCTAGTACCTGCTTGAAAACAAATTCAACCGTGCCTTTCAGGTCGCCAACCGTGACGCCTTTGTCAACGTACAGACCTTCGATCTGGTGAAATGTCGGGTTATGCGTTGCATCGGGGTTGTCGCGCCTGTAAACGCGTCCGGGCACGATTATGCGTATTGGTGGTTGTTGTTTTTCCATCACACGGATTTGCACCGACGAGGTATGCGTGCGCAACAGCAATGCCCCTGCACGACTCGGGCTGGTCTGGGTTGAATTTGCTGATGCCGCAGGGTCGGCTAAATCGAGGTAAAATGTATCCTGGGTATCGCGTGCCGGGTGGTCAGCAGGTGTATTGAGCGCGTCGAAGCAGTGGTATTCGTCTTCGACTTCGGGTCCGTCTGCAACCGCAAAGCCCAGTTTGCGGAAGCTTTGCACGATGTCCTCAGTCACCTGAGTGAGCGGATGCAACCTGCCGATGCGCCTGCGCCGGCCTGGCAATGTAAAATCGGTTGGTACTTTCGGCAGGCTGGCTTTCAGTTCCAGTGCATGTCTGCACTCGGCCAGGGCAGTTTCAAGCTCGGCCTTGGCGGCATTGATTGCCTTGCCGACTGCAGGCCGGTCCGCCTTGGGCAGCGTGGCCAATTGTTTCATCAAAGCGGTGAACCTACCCTGCGGCCCGAGCCATTGACCTTTTGCACGGTCCAAAGCAGCCAAATCCTGGGCAGCTTTCAGCTCAGCCAATGCAGCCTGTTTAAGCGGTTCGATCTCGTCCAACAACGCCATTTGCGGCCAGTTTCACGATTTAACGGCAAAGTTTCAAGTTTGGATTCGGTAAAACGAAACGGGCGACCGTACACGCCCGGTCGCCCGCACATTGAAAAACAGAATCGGGTCAGTAAATCAGGCCTTGGCAGCCTTTGTTTTGAGTGCGTCCTGAGCCACCTTTACAAGCTCGGCAAATGCAGTGCTGTCGGTTGCAGCGATGTCTGCCAAAACTTTCCGATCGAGTGCGACCTGGGCGGCTTTTAGCCCCTCGATAAACCTGCTATAGGTTAGCCCGGCTGCACGTGCGGCTGCATTAATTCGCGTCTGCCAAAGGTATCTGAAGGTACGTTTCTTAGCGCGGCGGTCGCGGTAAGCGTATTGTAGGCCGTGATCAACTGCATCGGAGGCATACCGGTAAAGTTTGGACCGGCGCAACCGATAACCTTTTGCAGCGGCAAGCATGCGCTTGCGTCGTTTGCGTGTTGCAGGTGCGTTTGTTGCTCGCATTATGTGTCAAATATTTTGCCAGGTTAACTCCGGCTCGGCCAACTTCATCCGCGATGGCTAAACGGCAGGCTCTCAAGCACCCTGTGTGCATCCGAAGGCGATACTTCAACCTTCGCACGCAGGCTGCGTCTGCGCTTGGGCGATTTGCCGGCCAACAAGTGCCTGCGCCCCGCCCGACTGCGCAATACCTTGCCAGTGGCGGTTATTTTGAACCGCTTGGCCACCGACTTTTTAGTTTTAATGGCTCTGGGCCGTCGCATAAAAAGTTTCTTCAGACAAAAAAGTGAGCCGCAAATATACTCCGCAACCCAAGGTTTGCAAGTGGCTTTTTTGGGTCACTCGACCGTAACGCTTTTGGCCAAGTTACGCGGTTTGTCAACGTCGCACCCGCGCAACACCGCAACGTGATACGCAAAAAGTTGCAACGGCACAACCGCAAGCACAGGTTGCAACAGGTCAATCGTCGCCGGGATGTAAATTACGTCGTCAGCCTTTTTTGCAACATCGGCATCTGCCTCGGTTGCAACTGCGATTATTTTGCCGTTTCTGGCTTTGATCTCCTCGAGGTTGCTCATGTTTTTTTCATACATTGCATCGCGCGGGCAGATAATGACAGTAGGGAATTCCGGCGATACAAGAGCAATTGGACCGTGCTTCATCTCAGCGGACGGATAACCCTCGGCATGTATGTACGAGATTTCTTTGAGCTTGAGCGCACCTTCAAGTGCCATCGGGTAGTTCAATTGCCTGCCAAGATAAAGGAAGTTATTGTAATTGGCGTACTTGCCGGCAATAGCGCGGATATGCGCATCTGCCTGCAAAATCCGGCGCAGTTTGGCCGGGATGGCATCGAGCTGGCGCACAATTGCGCGGCCTTCCTCGAGTGAAAGCCTGCGTTGCGCCCTGGCCAGTGCAAGCCCGAGCAATGTCAATAGCAAAAGCTGCATGCACAACGCTTTTGTCGAGGCTACTCCTATCTCGGGTCCGGCCCGCATATGAATTTCGGCGTCGGATTCACGCGCGATGGTCGAACCCGGTACGTTCACTATCGCAAGCGTGCGGGCGCCGGCCCCCTTGGCCACGCGAACCGCAGCCAATGTGTCGGCTGTCTCACCCGATTGCGATATTGCGACCACAGTTGTGCCTTTTTCAATTGGCCGCGCACGATACCGCATTTCGCTGCCGTATTCGACTTCGACAGGGATACGCGCAAGCGTTTCGATCACGTATTCACCAACAAGTGCAGCGTGATAACTTGTGCCGCACCCGACAAGCACCAGCCGGTGCATCCGGGCAAGCTCATGCCGGCCCAGCGCAAGTTCTTCGAACTCGGCCGTGCCGGTTGCGGGGCGCAGGCTGCGCCTGAGCAGGTCGGCCGCGCGGTCAGGTTGCTCAAAAATCTCTTTTAACATGTAGTGCGGGTAGTTGCCGCGCTCGGCATCTTCAGCCGAGAAATGCGCAGTGCGCACGGGCCGTTTTGCGGGCCTGCCGTTGACCTGAATCACACAATCCGAACACGTAATTGCAACCACATCGCCATCGTTGAGGTAAACGACCTTTTGCGTGTAGGGCACTATTGGCGAAACATCGCTTGCAAGGAAGTTTTCGTCCTCACCCAAACCAACAACCAACGGCGACCCGCGTCGTGCGCCTACAATCACCCCCGATAACCCAGCATGAACAACCGCAATTGCATAAGTGCCCTTGGCTTCATTTGTCGCCAGTGTAACCGCCTCGGTCAACATCTGTTGTGTAAGCGGTTTGCCGCATGAAAGCCGTTTCTGCAGATGGTGACCAATCAAGTGGCACAAAACTTCACTGTCGGTCTGCGACCTAAACTTGTGCCCGAGCCGTTGGAGTTTGCGGCGCAACTCGAGGTAATTCTCGATTATCCCGTTGTGTACCATGGCGAGTTTGCCGGACTGATCAACGTGCGGATGCGCATTGACATCTGTGGGCGGCCCGTGCGTTGCCCAGCGTGTATGCGAGATGCCAATCGAGCCTGTCAACGGCTGCCGCTGTAACAGTTCAGCAAGGCGCTCAACGCGCCCGGCGAGTTTGCGTATTTCCAATTGCCCGTTTGCAAGCGTGCAAATGCCGGCTGAATCGTACCCGCGATACTCGAGCCTGCGCAACCCGTCCATCAGGACAGGCGCGGCTGTTCTTTTACCCACGTAACCAACTATCCCGCACATATACGCCGGCATAAAACTGGCTTAAACTGGCTGATTTTGCAAATCAAACGTGGGTAAACCCGCGGGGATCAATGCCTCAGCCACAGCTACAAGATCAGACGCGCCCAACAAGCCGTGCACGTCAACTAACCGGTTTGCCAAGGTTTTTGTTGCAAGGTTTGAATTGCGATTGCGCCAGCATCGGTTAAGGTTTTTCGGCAATGAGCAACGGACCGGACTCAATCGGTCTGATAGCAGGCAACCGCGCGTTACCGCTCGAGTTCGCCCGACAGGCGCGTCGGTTGGGGATAAAACGCATTGTAGCAGTTGCATTTACTGGTGAAACCGACCCGCGCCTTGCGGCGTTTGTTGACGAGATTGTGTGGCTGAAGGTCGGGCAATTGACAAAAATGCTCCATGCATTCGCCAGCCGCGGTATCAGGCAATGTGTTATGCTCGGACAAATTGCGCCGAAAAATCTGTTCGAGCTCCGGCCCGACCTGCGCGCAATGAAGCTCATGCTCAAAATCAAAGAGAAAAATGCACACTCGATCTTTAGTGCCATCGCAGATGAGCTGCACAAGGAAGGGATCGAGCTTGTGGAGGCGACGCCTTGGCTAAAACCGCTGATGCCCGAGGCCGGATTTGCGCTCGGCCCAAAACTTACTGCCACCCAACGGCAGGACGTCAGCTTCGGTTTCCGGATCGCAAAACGAATTGCCGAGCTTGACACCGGACAGACAGTGGTTGTGAAAGACCTGACAGTGCTTGCAGTTGAAGCGTTCGAAGGCACCGATAACTGCCTGGTACGCGGTGGTGCCTTAGCCGGTAAAACCGGCGGCGCAGTTGCTGTCAAAGTCGCCAAGCACGGCCACGACATGCGTTTTGATATTCCTTGCATTGGAGCGCAAACGTTGGAAACTTGTGCTGGAAACAGAATTCGGGTGCTTGCATTTGAAGCTGGCAAAACAATTCTGTTGGACCAGGATCAATGCGCGCAACTTGCTCAACGGCACCGGATAGCCGTTGTAGCCGTTGCAACTACAGAATAAGTACGGTGAAGTTACAATGCTAGCTGCACACGAGATTTTTGGGTTTATGTCACCGGCGTTGGCGACAGAAATCATCGAGCAATTGCACAACGCCGACAAGGAATCGTACCGGAGCGTCTTGGCATCAGTTGCACAGGCGCACCGGGTCAGACCCGTGTTTTTGGAACGCAAACCGCGCGCCGAACAACACAAAACGATCGTTGAATCGCTTTGCAAACCGCGTCTTGAGACAACCGCAGTTGCAGCACTGCAAAGCTGGTTGCTCAAACAACAAACGCAAATGTTGACCGATTTCCTCGATGCACTCGGTATCAAACACGACAAAGGTGTCGTGGATGAGCTGCCAAAAGAAATGCCCGATGACAAATTGCAGGCTGCTGTCGAAGGGCTGTTGGCAAAATATCCGCATGAAAAAGTCGCTGTTTACCTGCGCGCTTTCAACGACCTGAGCCAGGCGAACTGGCCGAACCTGGCGAAAATGCTCGAAACAGACCCACGCTTACAACTTGGCGACTGAATTAACATTTGCAACAACGCTTAACTGTTGGGCGCGTTTGCGCTTCAGTAGTGCCAATGTACAGCCTTGCAAACCGCGCACACAGCATTGCGCCGGACAATGAAAACCGTCCTGTTCGTGGATGACGATCCTATTGTGGTAGCCGTTTACCGTAAATGGCTCGAACGCAACGGTCTCAACGTCCAGGTCGCAAAGGACGGCCTGATTGCACTCAAATACCTTGCCGATCATACACCCGACATAGTTGTGCTGGACCTAATGATGCCGAACGTCAATGGCGTTGAGGTGCTCAAGTTCATGCGAGCAGACCGTCGCCTCAGGCATGTACCGGTTGTTGTCTTTTCGAATGCGTTCATGACCGAGCTTGCGCAAGAGGCAATGGCAGCAGGCGCAAATAAAACCCTGCCAAAAGCAGGCTGTACACCATCGCTGCTAATTCAATGCGTGCAAGACATGCTGGCAGGCGCAGTTGGCGTAAGCGACACGAGCATCCTGATGCTCGACCAGGAAACAAAGACCACCGTGCCGTATCCGCCAAGAACAAAAAGCCCTGAACCACCCCAAACACAAGCCCCACCACAACCCGCCAAAACAGGCGCAAGCGAACAGGCTACACTCGAGCAGATACGCGGTGAGTTGATAAATAACGCGCTGAGCCAGTTGGCCGAAATACGCGAGAATTGCGCCGGCTACCTCGCCGCGCACACAACACCAGCAGGTGTTGTCTGGCTGAAAAACCTCTATCAATGTCTGCACTTTACCGGTGCACGAGCGAGCATGGTCGGGTTTCACAGGTTGGCGCAGCTTTTGACTGCGTTTGAAGCGCTTGTGTTTGAGCTGATTGCAAATCCGGCCCAGGCAACACATTCCACCCTTCACACAATCCGACGTGCGATGGAATGTGTGATTGTGTTGTTCAGCCAAATTGACGCCGGCATGGCTGAACCCATACGAAAAGCGCGTGTGCTTATTGTTGATGATGACCCGGTCAGCAACCGCATGATAATCGGTGCACTGCGCCGCGCCAGACTCGACGCCGACAGCATCACAGACCCGCGAAAAGCACTCGAGCAGGTCCAATCCGCCCGGTACGACCTGATCATGATTGACATTATCATGCCCGGCATGAGCGGATTCGAGCTGTGCGAGAGGATTCGGCAGTTGCCCGGATACGCCGATACACCTGTAATTTTCATCACCGTGAACGAAAAATTTATGAACTGGCTTGAAACGGTCTTGAGTGGCGGCAACGAGATCATCGGTAAACCAGTTCAGCCACTCGAACTTGCACTAAAAGCAACAACGTTGCTTATTCAACATCAACTTGCTCAGACCCGCCCTAAAAAACTCAACTGAAGGACCTACGCAAGTGGCTCGCCATGTCGAAAAAGGTGCTCTGCATATTGGGTCCCGGCTTCGAAGAAATCGAGACAGTCGCGCCGATTGACCTGCTCAGACGCGCAGGCGCCCAAGTTGTAATCGCCGCACTGAACGAAAACAAACTTGTTACGGGCAGGTCCGGTATCACAGTCCAAGCTGATGCAACTCTGGCCGAACTTGATCCAAATACGTTTGACATGCTGTTTATCCCGGGTGGTCCAGGGGTAAAAAACCTCCGGTCCGACGGTCGAGCAGCGCAACTTGCGAATGTTTTTGCCCGAAACAACAAACCTGTTGCAGCCATTTGTGCTGCGCCAACCGTACTGGCTGATGCAGGTCTGCTTGCCGGCAAACGGTTTACAGCACACTTTTCCGTGCTCGATGAGTTGCCGCATGCGTTACTGACCGAACGCGTCGTCGAAGACGGTCTTATTATCACGTCACGCGGCGCAGGTACGGCACTCGAGTTCGGCCTTGCACTTGTGCGCCGGTTGTTCGGCGAGCCAGCAGCACAGGAGATTGCCAGAGCAATAATGATGTAACACATGCCCGCGCCGAGCCAAAAATTCAAACCCGGCAGGCGCAGGTGTTCGTGCTGCAACTGAAAAACCCTGAACAGAAATGACCTTGCCACCTTACATCCAGGTCAGGCCTGACGGTATACTTTTGGCCGTGAAACTCCAACCACGTGCTGCAAAAAATGAAATCTCCGGTCTGCACGGCAACGAACTGCGTGTCAGGGTTACAGCACCGCCGGTTGATGAAGCTGCAAACGACGCGTTGTTACGGTTTTTAGCCGACACTTTTGATTGCCCGCGCAGTTGCATCGAACTTATGCACGGCCACACCTCACGCCACAAACGTATCAAACTGACCGGTGTTTCACCCGAAACAGTTATTCAGGCTGTCTCGCGTTCAACCAGCGCGCGGTAAGACCGCCACAGCCGTAAAGTCAGCTCAGATGTATGCAGCGGTTGCGCATCCAACTCGATCGCCTCGACAATTCCAAGTGTACTAAGCGTCAGAAACACACCTTGCCGCGACCGTAGCTCGGCCGGTGTTATTGTTCGCTCAATACAAGTCAAACCCAGTTGCGTGCATAGCTCGAACACAACCGCGCGTGTTACACCGGGCAAAATACCGCTTACGACCGGCGCGGTACAAACCTGCGAGTCGCTGATCCAGAACAGATTTGCACTGGCTGCCTCAACCACATGGCCGGCTGTGTTGAGCAAAAGTGCTTCATCGGCACCTGCCGACTCAGCCTCAGCCCGCGCAATAATTTGGAGCAACTTGTTCGCTGTCTTGAACGATGCAAGAGGCGACTCCGCATCCAACCGTACCGAGGAGGTCACAAGTCGCCATTGCAAAAGCCTGTCGAGCGACCCGGGGTCAAACGGCGTGACTGTCATGACAAGCGTGGGTTGATCGGCGCCTTTGGTCGAGTACCCGCGTTGCCCGACACCACGCGACAGGTGAATGCGCAGCACACCGTCACACAGCCGGTTCTGCGCAATTAATTCGTCGCCAAATTCGGTGACGGCACACATGTCAAACGGCATTCGGATCCGCAAAAATTCAGCTCCATGCTGTAATCTGGCCAGATGTTGGCCAAACCTGAACGGCCGGCTGTTGTGCACATAGACCGTCTCGAACAGGCCGTCTCCGTACAGAAAGCTGCGGTCAAATACCGGCACAACAGCCTCGTGCACATTTACAAACCTGCCGTTGATGAAAACGATCATGCGGCCTCAGTCACCACCCGACATGGTTCAAGGTGATTAACCTCTGCTCGAATCTGCTCCTGTGGCTGCACCAGCAGCATTCAGCCTGCACGACGCAGTGTAAACCGGCGCCAATGCCTTCAAAAACCCGCCTGCTTTTGCCATGGTCTCATCGTACTCGGCCTCAGGCACCGAATCAGCCACTATGCCCGCCCCAACGTGGAAATACGCAGTTTGATTGCAGCAAATGGCCGTCCGGATAATGATACTTAGCTGGCTTTGTTTGTTGAACCCGATGTAACCCAGTGCGCCGGTGTATGGGCCGCGCGTGACCGGTTCAAGCTCGTCAATGATTTCCATCGCACGGAACTTGGGCGCACCCGTGATGCTTCCGCCGGGGAAACACGCCGCCAATGTATTCACGTGACTTAACTCCGGCCGCAGTTGACCCTCCACAGTCGCAACCAGATGCTGGACCTGTGCGAACCGTTCAAGTCGGACTAACTCGGGCACCCTCACCGAACCGAAGGTGCAGATTTTGCCAAGGTCGTTTCGCAATAGGTCGGTTATCATGATCAACTCAGCACGTTCTTTTGTGCTGGTCAACAGCTCGCGCGCTAGTTCAGCGTCCTGTGCGGCATGACCCGTGACTGGCCGTGTGCCTTTGATGGGCCGCGTCTGCACTAAGTTACCCCGAATTCGGAGGAACAACTCCGGCGACGCCCCGGCCAACTCGAATTCGCCACAGTGCAAATACGCCCCAAACGGCGCCGGTGAAGCCACTGCAAGGCGTTTGAACAGTGCCCAACCCGACCACGGCCATGCAACCGCAAGGCGCTGGGCCAGGTTAACTTGGTAAATGCCGCCGGCACGTATGTACTGCTTGGCGCGGTGCACAGCCTCGATGAACGCTGCTCGCGTAAAATTCGACTCGACCGTTGGCAGCCCAGGCGCACCCATCCTGTCTGGCCCGAGTGCCCCTAACGCTTGTGCACAGGCTAACTGCCTCTCCCAAAACTCGAACTGTTCATCCGCTCGGCTTGCCGAGCGCGACCCATCTGCGCAAAGGCCAGTCGAGATAATCCACGTCTGGCCGAGCAGATGGTCGAACATCACCAGGCTATCGTAAAACCCGACATGACAATCCGGTAAAGGTAAGTCCACTTGTGCACAGCGTCGTAATTTCGGCTCGACAAAGTTTTTAAGGTCATATCCCCAGAAACCGAAGCAGCCCCCAGCAGGCGCTTCCAACCGAGCTGCCTCAGGCACGTCAAACCGCCTCAACAACAAGTCGAGCAATTCCCATGGATTCCCAAACCGCACACTGCAGGTCAGCCCAGTCAGGCTCGAACGATCCTGATCCGGCCGCGTTTCGCATATTTCGCACCGCGCACCAACCGAACGAAATGTCAGGAACGGTCGTGCAGCGACGAACGAATATCTGCCGTGCATGGGGTCAAACAACGAACTGCGCAACAACACCACACCAGGCTCGGCTTGCAAATGCTCAACGAGCGCCTCTGGGGTTGCCAGGTGCGATGCTTGCCTGATGACAGTGCGCATTTGATCCGCCGAAAGCCGACCCTGCCGCGGTTCACGCAAAAGCCTTGGGCACAATCTCAGGCGGCCCAACCCGGCGGGCATAGTCGAGTATGATGTCAATGGCCTCCTCGGGTTTGTCTGTCAGGGTGACAAGTTTCATGTCCTTGGGACTGATGTAACCTGGCTTAACCATCTGGTTGTGCATCCACCTGAGCAACCCGGTCCAAAATTTCCGGCCGAACAGAATCATCGGGTACTCGGGTATGCGCTGGGTTTGCTCGAGCGTGATTATCTCGGCAAACTCGTCCAGTGTGCCCAGCCCGCCCGGCATGAAAACAAATGCAATGCTGTATTTAACGAAACAGACCTTCCGGGCGAAAAAGTAATGGAAATTGATCGGTATGTTTGCGTACCGGTTCGGTTTCTGTTCCATCGGCAGTTCAATGTTCAACCCGACCGACCTGCCCTTGGCAAGTGCAGCACCTTTGTTTGCCGCTTCCATTATGCCCGGGCCGCCCCCGGTAATAACCGTTAGGTTGTTCTTGGCCAGGCCATGCGCAAGCTCAACTGCAGCCTTGTAATACGGACTCGATCTAGGCATGCGCGCCGAACCAAAAATTGTGACTGCAGGACTCACCCGTGACAGCGTCTCGAACGAGTCAACAAATTCGGACATGATCCGGAAAATCCGCCACGGGTCTTCCTTGATGAAACTTGTGGACTGGTTGTTCATGCGCGGCAGCATACGCAACCCAGTCGAATTGAACAAGACTAGCTCGGCGCAAATCAACAAAAAGCCCGCTTTAACCCGCGCCTTACAGGCGCGCCCCGGAAACACACTGCAAATTGCACCGCGCTTTACGGCTGCGGACACGTCATGGTCAGGCCCGGTTTCATGAACACCCCAGGCTTTCTCCACAGTTCCAACACTTGTAACAGGCGCCGTTCCGCACCGTGACATGGCCGCAATTGGGGCAAATTGGTGCGTCTTCCTGGAAGTGTGCCAGAGCCTCATTAAGACTTGTAATCTGCGCTGGCTGACCCGGCACAGGTTGCGGGGTTGCCCCAACGGATTGACTCGGGGGTGCCACAATGTCAGTATCCTCGGATTCCCGCGGTAGTTGCGGCGATGGATGGTTTATTCGCTTTTTGATTTCCTCGAGCAACCCGGGCATCGCAAGCTCGGGTTGGTTTGCATCTGTCATGTGCGATTCACGGTATCCGGGTATGAACTGCAACGCCATCCAGCGAAACACGTAATCCGTAATCGAGGAAGCGTTTCGGATCTCAGGGTTTTTCGTAAATCCGCTCGGTTCAAACCGCTGATGCGCAAATTTTCTGACCAGCGTCTCCAGTGGCACACCGTATTGTAGCGCAATGCTGGTCAACGCACCAATTGTGTCCATCAACCCGCCTATGGTCGAGCCTTCCTTTGCCATCGTAATGAACAGTTCGCCCGGCTGACCATTTTCAAACAGCCCAACCGTTAGGTACCCCTCGTGCCCGGCAATATCGAACTTGTGTGTGATTGACCGGCGCGTTTCAGGCAACCGACGCCGCACGGGTTGACCCGCCTGCTGACGCAATCTTGCCACCTCTTCTTCGAGCTGCTTGATCCGCGCATGCAGACCCGACACATCCACTGCACCGGGCTGACTCTTGCGGGTTGACAACGGCTGCGACCGTTTCGACCCGTCGCGGTAGATCGCAACGCATTTCAGCCCCAGCCGCCACGCCTGCACGTATGTGTCGCGAATCTCCTCGATGGTGCTTTCATGGGGCATGTTGACGGTTTTCGAGATGCCACCACTGATGAACGGCTGGGCGGCGGCCATCATCTTCAAATGCGCCATGTAATGGATGAACCGTTTGCCGCGCGCCGGCTTGAACGCGCAGTCGAACACAGCCAGATGTTCCGAACGCAATCCGCTGCGGATCAGTTGACCGTTCTCCTCGACATCCTCGATTGTGTCGTATTTCTCGATGTGCGCCACAATCTTTTCAATCTCAGCCTCGCTGTACCCGAGCCGGCGAAGCGCCTCTGGAACCGTCCGGTTCACAATCTTGAGCACGCCACCCCCAGCCAACAGCTTGTACTTCACAAGTGCAATGTCCGGCTCGATCCCAGTGGTGTCGCAGTCCATCATGAACGCAATTGTGCCCGTTGGCGCAAGCGCCGTCACCTGCGCGTTGCGAAAACCGAACTTCTTGCCAAGCTCAAGCGCTTTGTCCCAACACCGGCGCGCTTCCTCCTTCAAATATGAAAACTCTGCACTTGGATAAATTGCCTCGACGGCTTCGCGATGCAGTTTGATCACACCAAGCATTGACTCGACGTTGTCTTTTGCACGCGGCTGCTGCACGTGTACACAGCGCGCATCGTGATAACCTGGGAATGGCCCTAGCCGCGCTGCAAGCTCAGCGCTGTACTCATAAGCGTACCCGGTCATGATTGCTGTTATTGCGCCTGCCAGCGCACGCGCTTCATCTGAATCGTACGGCAACCCGTAACTCATGATGAGCGAGCCGAGATTTGCATACCCAAGGCCAAGCGGCCTGAATATGTGCGAGTTCTCCGTAATTTCGCGTGTTGGATAGCTGGCGTTGTCAACGATTATGTCCTGTGCAGTGATGAAAATCCGCACTGCAGCTTTGAATCGCTCCACATCAAATACACCATCAGCACGCTTGAACTTCATCAGATTCAACGAGGCAAGGTTGCAGGCTGTGTTATTGATGAAAATGAACTCGCTGCATGGATTGGTCGCGTTGATTGGTTCTGTCCCCTTGCACGTGTGCCACTTCTGTATTGCGCCGTCGAACTGCATGCCAGGGTCGCCGCACACCCATGTCCCCTCCGCAATCTTGTACAGGAGCGTAGCGGCATCCTTCTTTTCGAGTGGTTGTCCGGTTGTTATCGCGCGTGTCCACCATTCACGTCCCTCGAGCGCGGCCTGCATGAACTCGTCACTGACACGCACGGACAGGTTTTCATTCTGGTACATCACACTGCCGTACGCCTCGCCGTTGTATGAACCGTCGTACCCCTGCTCGATCAATGCCCACGCCTTTCGTTCCTCTTTCTGTTTCGCCTCGATGAATTCCTCAATGTCGCCATGCCAGTCACGCAATATGTTCATCTTGGCTGCGCGCCGCGTTTTACCGCCGCTTTTAACCACGTTCGCAACCTGGTCGTAAATCCGCAGGAACGACAACGGTCCGCTTGGCCTACCACCTCCGCTGAGCTTTTCCTTGGCAGACCGAATCGGCGTCAGGTCCGTGCCGGTGCCCGAGCCGAACTTGAACAACATGGCCTCGTTGTATGCAAGCTGCATGATTGATTCCATGTTGTCTTCGACCGACTGAATGAAACATGCGCTACACTGCGGATACTCGTACTGTGTGGGTGCGCGCTCAGCCCGACCGCTTTCGCGGTCGAAGTACCAGTTGCCGCGGCTTGACCGGGTGCCGATGCCGTACTGGTGGTAAAGCCCGACATTGAACCACACGGGCGAATTAAACGAACCGTACTGGTTCAAACACAACCAGCACAGTTCGTCATAGAAAATCTCGCCGGCATCCTTGCTGAAATACCCGTCTTTAACCCCCCAATCTGCAATTGTCCGACACACTCGCTGGATCAGTTGGCGTACCGATGTCTCGCGCTCAGGCGTGTTCAGTTCGCCATAAAAATACTTCGATACAACTACCTTGGTCGCAAGCACCGACCACGACTTGGGCACCTCTACGTTTTCCTGCTTGAATATGACCTTGCCGTTGTCATCGGTGATCTCCGCTGTGCGTCTTTCCCATTCAACCTGATCAAACGGACTCACCTTCGGGTCGCTGAACACGCGCTCAACCCGCAGTGCGCCTGCAGGTGCAGTCTCAGACCGCTGTGCGCAACACCCGTTCGCAGCACCCGCAGCGGGCCATTCCTGATCCGCCCGGCCTGGGACAACGGCATCTTGGCCAGTCTCGATCATCGCTCAAACAAAAAAGCTTTTCGGTTCGGTTTATTTATCAAAATCGCCAGCCGGTTTAGCACACCAACCCAACTACGGCCAGCCTCAAGATTTCCTCTGCTAACACACCCCGCACACCGGTCGAATCACGGGTGCAGGATACCCAATTAGTTGGGACAGCGGCGAACCTAACCACTAGATGTTGGATAGCAAGGATTTTTTTCAAAAAAATTTTTGTGCAGTTTTTCCCTTGCAAAACGCGGCAAAAACGAACTTGGACCGGCCTTTTCCGCGGCCGTTTTTATAGAAAATTTTTGTGCATTTATCGCTCCGTAACTGTACCGGCATCTAGGGCCAGGTTGACCGGTTGCTTCCGGTTCCGGCTGCCGCCACGTGCATTGAAACGATGTAGCTGTGTGCCGCTGAGCTTTATCAGCAAGAATAAATTCTTTCGGCCGGCGCCGCGCGGAAAGTGCACGGACCGAGTGTGCAATGAACACAAAGCGTGTCCTCTTTGTGATATGTGAGTCCGCCAAACAGGCGCGCGGGTTACAAGCAGTAGGGCTTGCCTTTCTATAATGGCAGGGTGTATAAAGCCTGTGTATGGCTCTGGTAGTCGAGCAGTGCGTCTCTACCAGCAACGTGCTGTGCGTAATCATGGGCGGCGGCGCAGGCAGACGGTTATTCCCCCTGACGCGTGATCGTGCCAAACCTGCGGTGCCGCTTGCCGGCAAGTACAGGCTGGTTGATATTCCCATCTCGAACTGCATCAACTCGAATTTCCGCAGGATTTATCTGTTGACGCAGTACAACTCGGTCTCCTTGCATCGGCACATATTGCAGTCATACAACTTCGACCAGTTTAGTGGTGGTTTTGTCGAGATTTTGGCTGCAGGCCAAACACCGTCGGATTCATCTTGGTACCAGGGCACCGCTGATGCAGTCAGGAAAAACCTCGTGCATTTCATGCATCACGACTTTGATTACCTGCTGATCTTGAGCGGTGACCAGCTTTACCGCATGGATTTCCGTGAAGTTATCGCGCAGCATGTTGAAACGGATGCAGAAGTGACGGTCGCAACCAAACCTGTCCAGCGCAGCGAGGCGCATCAGCTTGGGATCATGCAGATTGACAATGACAAACGCATCAAGAAGTTCGTCGAAAAACCGACTGAACCTGCCCTGCTCGACCAATTGAAGCTGCCAGATGAACTGTGCAAATCGCTCGGTATCAAGCAGCAAGGCGAAGTGTACCTTGCGTCAATGGGCATTTACGTATTCAACCGGGATGTGCTCGGGCCGTTGCTGGCGAATGATTTGACCGACTTCGGCAAAGACGTGATTCCGATGGCAATCCGGTCGCACCGTGTGTTTGCGCATGTGTTTCAGGGGTATTGGGAAGACATCGGAACAATTCGGTCGTTCTTTGAGGCGAATCTGGATGCAGCATCGGAGTTGCCCAGGTTCAATTTTTACGATATGACGGCACCCATATTTACCCGGGCACGGTTTTTGCCCAGCTCGAAAGTCAACGGCGCGCATATCGAGCACGCACTCATCTCGGAGGGGTGCATCATTAACAGGGCAAGAATAATTGACAGTGTCATCGGCCTGCGAAGCATAGTCGAGTCTGGTACATACCTGCGTCGTGTGGTTGCAATGGGCTGCGACTACTATGAAACGCCCGAGTCAATCGAAGCAAATACAAGGGCTGGCCGACCGCGAATTGGCATAGGCAAAAACGCACGCATCGAAAATGCCATCATAGACAAAAATGCGCGGATCGGCGACAACGTGGTGATCACACCGGCTGGCAAACCTGAGAATCTGGACCACGAACTTTATTACATTCGGGACGGCATAGTAGTCATACCGCGCGACGGTGTCATACCGCATGGCACGGTGATTTGACCCGGCGTTGCATCCCGGGGCCGGTCGGAAACCCAGAACTGGACCACAGCTTGAAAGCGGGATTTACTTCTGTAAAACGCGTTGGTAAAGAACGGTCCGTGCCAACCGACACAGCGCTTTGGGACATATTGAATCGCCGCGATAGGCTGTTCCTGATAGCCGGTCCGTGCGTAATCGAGAGCGAAACGTTGTGTTTGAAAGTTGCAGCGTCGCTCAAGAAAACCTGCGAAAAGCTCGGAATTTTCTACATCTTCAAGGCGAGCTTCGACAAGGCCAATCGTACATCGCCAACCTCGTTTCGTGGGCCTGGGTTGGAAGTCGGGCTTCGGATACTGGCAAAAGTACGCGCAAAAGTTGGTGTGCCGGTGCTGACAGACATCCACACCGAAACGCAGGCAGCGGTAGTGGCCGATGTGGTGGACATCTTACAAATCCCGGCTTTCCTGTGTCGGCAGACCGACCTGATCAAGGCAGCCGCTCACACGGGTAGGATACTCAACCTCAAAAAGGGCCAGTTCCTATCCCCCAGCGACATGGGACAAGTAATTGAAAAGGCGCGCCATTTCGGCGCAAACCGGTTGTTGGCAACCGAACGCGGCACAGCATTCGGTTACAACAACCTTGTTGCTGACATGCGTTCGATACCGATCATGCACAGGTTCGGCTGTCCGGTTGTGTTTGATGCAACGCATTCGGTTCAATTGCCCGGCGGCGCAGGCAAAAGTTCATCCGGCCAGCGTGAGTTTGCGCCCGTGCTTGCGCGTGCAGCCGTTGCAGCCGGCGCAGACGGGATTTTCGTCGAAACGCATCCGCACCCAGAGCGCGCGCTGAGCGACGGGCCGAACATGATCAGATTGTGCAACATGCCGGCTTTACTCGATGAACTTGTACGCGTGTTCGATGCGGTCCGCACTCGACACCAAAAAGCCGCTTGAGGCAGTCCGGTCTCGCGACCAAGCATTGTCTCCAGACTCGACCTGCAGCTTACCGGGTGGCATCTTTGGGGCGCACGAAGTCCAGTACAATGACGCACCCGCCGTACCATAAGAGCGCAAAACCTCGGGCTAATGCCATAACCCGGCTCTGCACACACAGCAGCGCAGTGCGGCTGCGGCACGGCTCCCGCGCTCAACAGGGAAGTGCAGCGGCGCATTTGGTCTGCGCCGAGTACCTAAATCAAAACACCAGACCCGGCATCAGCCGGATTGAACGTAAAGCGCACAGCCGTGCGAACCACAAAAGGATTCGACCCTGCAATGGCGTGGCAATATCTAAATCGCGGATTATCCGAGTGTGTTGCACAGTGATTGCCATCTGCGGGTCGCTCGCGTGCGCTCAGGAAACGCTGCCGGGGCGAATCAAGGATTTTTCACTCCCCGAATATTTCAGCCCGCCAAACGAAAACCGTATCAGAGCAATGCTGCGCGGTGCCGAAGCCGAGTTGCGCCCAAACATGACGATTGTCATTTACCAATTATATGCCGAAACATTTCGCGAGACGGGCGAACGCGAGCTTGAAATAAAAGCGCCTGTGTGCCATTACGATTCAGCGAACCGGCTTGCATACTCGGATGAGGCGCTCGAGACGAAGACTGGCGATGGTCGGTTGGTGGTGCATGGGAAAGGTTTTTTGTGGCGGCGCGATGACGCAATCCTCATCATTTCGAACGACGTGCACTGTATCCTAAAAACAATTTCTGCGCGTACAGTGGCGCCTGCTGCAGCGGCGGCTATGGGCGGTCTGCTGAGCATTTGCGGTCAGACAAATCAGCCATCTCAAGCCGAATCTGCATTGTCACAAAGGCCTGCAACTGAAATTTTTGCTGATCATGCCGAGTTCGACCTTAAATCGAATGAAGCCCGCTACAGCGGCAACGTGTGCGTTGTGAATCCGGTGTTGAATGTCCGGTGCGACAGGTTAACAGCGCGGTTGCCCGCCGATGCCGGACACATCGAAAGCATTATTGCCGAGCAAAATGTCGAGTTTGATGCCGTTGACGGGCGCGGCAAAAGAATCCGTGGCACCAGCCAAAAAGCAGTTTACACGTGGAAAGTCACCGACAACATCACAAACGAGCTTGTCGAACTCACTGGTAACCCGGTGCTTAACACCGACCAGGGAACACTTGCAGGCGATGTAATTGTTTTTGACCGGCTCACGGGCCGAATCACAGCTACAAATCCACGCATGACAGTCTCACAGCCGGAATCGAGTATCACAAATGCTTTACAGCAAACCAATGTGCACACAGGCGCACCGCCGGTGACAGAACCTGTCGCAGACAAAGCCAGATCGACAAACGCAGAATCGTCTGCTGCGCAAGAACAACTGCACCGGCACAAACCTGAATCGCGTCCATGACTGCGCCTGATTCAAAGTCGAATTTGGCAAGTCAACCGTGCCAGGCTGGATCTTCGGCACTGACAGAAAACGGGCTTTTGACCACTGAAAACCTAGTTAAACAGTTCCGCAAACGCAGGGTTGTCAATGGTGTCTCGATTAGAGTAGGGGCGGGTGAAATTGTCGGGTTGCTCGGCCCAAACGGCGCCGGCAAAACAACCACGTTTAACATCATAGCCGGGCTGATCAGGCCGGACGACGGCACCGTTAAATTTGACGGACGTGACATTACGCGCCTGCCGATGCATAAGCGCGCACGGCTCGGCCTTGGTTACCTTACGCAGGAACCGTCTGTATTCAGGAAACTGACAGTCGAACAAAACATCCTTGCAATCCTCGAGACATGCAAACTTTCAGCTCAGGAACGCCAGGTCAGACTCGCGTATCTGCTTGAAGAACTTGACCTGGCGCGCCTTGCCAAACACAAGGCCTATACTTTGAGTGGGGGTGAAAAACGCAGACTCGAAATCACACGCGCACTTGTCACAAGCCCGAAACTGCTGTTGCTGGACGAACCGTTTACCGGCATAGACCCGATTGCGGTTTATGAAGTGCAGAAAATCGTGCGCAGACTTAAAGAACGCGGCTTGAGCATACTTATCACAGACCACAACGTGCGCGAGACACTCAAGCTGGTTGATCGCGCGTACTTGATTTACAACGGCCAGATACTTTATGAGGGTGGCGGCCAGGAAATGCTAACCGACCCGAAAGCGCGCGAGATTTATCTCGGGCCGGAGTTCAATTTGTAGTTCTTTGACTCGGTAAATCGGCGGAAACATAAACCGGCTGTGCTGTCACTTTCAGGTTTGACAGTTCAACGTTTCAATGCATCTAACAAGCACACATGCAACGCGACATAGTTACGGTTGAACGGTTCTACACCGAGCAGGTGCATGAACTCGGGCTTAGGCTTATTGCAGGCGCAAACGGCCTGAAACGCATCATACGCGAGCCGACCGTGAACCGGCCTGGGCTGTTGCTGACCGGGTTCACAAAATATTTTGCCGGCCGACGAATTCAGGTTATCGGCTACGCTGAGTCGTACTATCTGAAGTCGCTGACACCCACGCAACGCGAAAGCGCATACAAAATCCTTTTTGCCCACAGGATTCCGTGTGTTGTGTTCTGCCGAAACCTGCATCCGGACAGGCTTTTTCTAAAAATGGCCGAAAAATTCGATGTGCCCGTGTTCGAGTGCCCACTGATCACAATGAAATTCATCAACCGCGCCACACTCGCGCTTGAGGCAATGTTCGCCCCCTACGGAATCGAGATGGGTAGCATGGTTGACATTCTCGGTGTGGGCGTGATCATCCGAGGCGAAAGTGGCATTGGCAAAAGTGAAAGTGTGCTCGGATTGATCGAACGCGGCTACAGCCTCGTATCTGACGACGTCACCAAAGTCACCCTTGTCGAGGGACGCGAAGTAATCGGCACAAGCGCAGATATTACACGCGATCACATGGAAGTGCGCGGTATCGGCATAATAAACGTTGCGGCGTTGTTCGGTGTCCGGAGCATCCGGCGCGAAAAACGTGTTGATCTGGTCGTTACACTCAAGCGCTGGGATCAAGTTAAACAGGCCGACCGACTCGGCGCTGAAGAACAATACACCAAAATTCTCGGGGTAAACATACCGCACATCGTAATACCGGTTGCACCCGGGCGTGACCTGGCGCGGCTGATCGAGGTGGCCGCATTTCACCAGAAACTCAAGGCCGCAGGCCAAAACCCGGCGCGCGAATTGAGTGATCGCCTCCTGGCTCGGATTCAGGGCAAAGACAACATATAGCGAGGTTTTCCAGGTACCTGAACACAAGGACTCTCCGAGCGTTCCCTTGAAAAGATGCGCACTCTTGCACCGGGCAAATGTCAAAGCTGCATTAATATTGGCTGGCAAACCGCCACATGGACAGGCTAGCTTTTCAAGGCGCACGCTGCATGAGCGGAAAAAAACAGGTTGAATCGCAAAAGACACTCGCGCGCGAGGTCGAGATCACAAACAAACTCGGCCTGCACGCGCGCCCGGCTGCAATGTTTGTCAAGTTGGCAAACAGATTCGCCAGCAATATTTACGTCGAAAAAGACGGCGAGAAAATCAATGGCAAAAGCATAATCGGGCTGTTGATGCTTGCAGCCGGCCCGGGCAGCAAACTCAAGCTCTACGCCGAAGGCCACGACGCACAACAAGCCCTGGCCGAGCTTGAACGACTCATAAAACGCAAGTTCGGCGAGGAATAACCCTTTTGTTTCCCACAGCGGGTCTCAGATCAATCTTCGGCGATTTGAACATAATGTTTACCCACCACCACAGGTAGAGCGCCATGAATTTGGCGTTGGCTGTTATACACGGCGGACGTACTGTTTTGCCGCCGCAGTGCGCCGCAGGGGCGGTACCGGCATGATTTTGAACTCCATTCGGGTACGCTATCCGAATCGCGCCGGTATGAAGGCCGGTCCGGCGCGGGCACGCACCATGTTCACGGCACAGACTGTAGCCCGAAATGGTTCAGCCCAACCGGATATTTCACACGTTTTTCGTGGCGCAGACTTCCAAATCTGCTGTGTCGCGTCCCGGATGGGCGGGAAAAACCCGCCAGGCACTTTGCCAACACGCCTTGTCCCAAAACCTCAACCCCAACCCCAAGCCCGTCAGGACGACAGATCATGGCTCACCATGCAAATGGATCGTGCAGACTCGCAGTTGGCTCGTCTGACCAATGCTGACAACCGAATTTCACCCGAAGACCATGTCGCCCTGCACGTCGGTTTTCGCATGGCCGAGTTACACCGCAAAGACGCAAAGTTAAGGTAGGGCGCGTCCCGCATGTGCGGGACGCGCCGCCATGTGTACACCTGAAAACGTCCGGCGGGCAGAGGACTGCCCGCCCTGCCAGAGACCGCGTTTTGACGAAGCAAAAAACCGCCCACGAAAAATTGTAGGGCGCAGCCTCACACTTGCAGCATTGGCATCCAAAAATGCGGTTGCAAGGGCGCGCGCCCCTCCGGGGGCCGCAGCAAATTCAGCTTTGAATTGCAAGGCTTCGTCCGAGCTGATTGCCGAGCCGGGTCGGCCTGCACTAAACTCTGGCCGACGTGTAAGTCGCCCCTCCAACCGAATCAAAAGCGGTGCTGGAGCACCGCGCTCCAGAAACCTCTGGTCGAATTCTTCGCCGCTGAGACGCTCAGACGCAGAGAATCGGTAGGGCGCGCAGTCCACTGCGCGCAGGAGCCACTCGCATCGGCCCGACCTATCGGCTTGAACCTTGTTTTCCACGCTCTTACGAGCGCGGCGGCTACAAGCCGCGGAGATGCAGAGTTAGGGTAGGGCGCGTCCCGCATTTGCGGGACGCGCCGCCATGTGTACACCCGAAAACGTTCGGCGGGCAGAGGACTGCCCGCCCTACCAGAGACCGCGTTTTGACGAAGCGAACCCTCCAGTTTGTATGTTTCACCCGTTTTACGTACCGCAGACTTCCAAGTCCGCTGCCTGCCTGCCGCGCGTCCAGGTTGGCGCAGGCAGTTGTCGCGTCCCGGATTGGGCGGGACAAACCCGCGAGGCACTTGCCGAGGTGCCGTGCTCTGAAAATCCTGAAGCCGCGCCGATTGGGAAATCGGCCTGCCTGGCGCGACGGCCGCGGCCCGGGCAGGCAACACAGCAGGTTTGTCCCGCAATCGCGGGATGGACTGCCAACCAAATCGAAATTCAGCAACCGTCAAGGTCGTGATGGATTCGGCATAACTGCAATTTGGCGAACTTACGGCCTCTGAGCCGCCCCTTAATGCGCAATATCAAAAAACCGGACAAACTTTTGGCTTTCAAATCGGGTTCGCCAGCTTAAGCTCGTTGCATGGTTGCAGTTGAAATTGACGTGAAACATCTGGCGTATCTGGCGCGGTTGACACTTACTCCTGAAGAGGAACAAAAGTTCGCCGGTCAACTGGCGCAGGTGCTCGAGTACGTCGAAAAACTCAAACAACTCGATGTTTCAAATGTCGAGCCGACTGCACACGCCACGCCGTTGAAAAATGTGACCCGACCGGACCATGCCTGCCCTTCGCTCGCGCATGAACAAGCCATGCGTAATGCGCCAAACCAGGCAAATGGATTGTTCATCGTGCCGAAAATCGTCGAGTGATTCCAACCACGCCGCCCACCTCCATATGCAACCTGCAAATACACACAACTAACGGTAAGCTAACCGGGTCAGCTCGGCACAAATGACGTTAAACCAGCTCACAATATCCGATATAATCCGGATACTCGCACGGCGCGACGCTTCGGCGCGCCAAGTTATGCAGGCGTGCATCGAGCAAATCGAGCGCGTCGAGGACAAAATTCACGCCTTTATAAGCTACGACCCGCAAGATGCACTCACTCAGGCTGAAGCAGCAGACAGGTTGCTCGCACGCGGCGGCGATCCAACAAAACCGTTGCTTGGTGTACCGATCGCAATCAAGGATGTTATTGCTGTCAAAGGGCAAAGATTAAACTGTGCTTCACGAATACTCGACGGGTTCGTTTCGCCTTACGACGCTACTGTTATCGAAAAGCTCAAGGCCGCAGGCGCAATTGTGTTCGGGCGGCTTAACATGGACGAATTCGCCATGGGCAGTTCTACCGAAACATCTGCATTCGGCCCGACACGAAACCCGTGGGACTTCGAGCGTGTGCCTGGCGGCTCATCCGGCGGTTCAGCAGCGGCGGTTGTAGCCGACGAATGCATCGGCAGCCTCGGTTCCGACACCGGCGGTTCCATCCGTCAACCGGCTGCAATGTGCGGGTGTGTTGGCTTGAAACCGACTTACGGGCGGGTGTCACGGTACGGTCTGGTTGCGTATGCATCGTCTCTGGACCAGATCGGGCCACTGGGCAAAACCGTGCGCGACGTCGCAATGCTGTTGCAGGCCATTGCCGGACATGACACGCGCGATTCGACAAGTGTGCCTGTGCCCGTACCGGATTACCTGGCCGCACTCGATGGGCCGGTCAAAGGCACCAAGATCGGTCTGCCAAAGGAATACATGCGCGGCGGACTCGACCCCGAAGTCAAAGAAGCAGTCGAAGCTGCGGTTAAACAACTAACCCGCCTCGGAGCTGAAGTGCTCGAGATATCACTGCCGCATACCGAATACGCAATTGCAGCTTACTACATCATTGCAACTGCTGAAGCATCAACAAACCTCGCTCGGTTCGACGGTGTCAGATACGGCCTGCGCATCTCAGGCGCCGACCCGGGTGAAATGTACTGCCGAACACGTGGGGCGGGGTTCGGTCCTGAAGTTAAACGGCGGATTATCCTCGGCACATACGCACTGAGCGCAGGTTATTACGACGCATATTACCTGCGAGCACAAAAGGTACGCACGCTTATCCGGCAGGATTTCATCAAAGCATTCGAGACCGTGGATGCAATTGTTACACCTACTGCACCCACCGCAGCGTTTAAGCTAGGTGAGAAAATTGATGATCCACTGCAAATGTATCTTTCGGACATCTACACCATATCGTGCAACCTGGCGGGCATTTGCGGCATAAGCGTGCCGTGCGGGTTCACCAAAGCGCCAAAACTGCCAATTGGACTACAGATTCTCGGCGAGCATTTCGGCGAAGAAACGATCCTGAAGATTGCCCATGCATTCGAGCAAAGCACCGAATGGCATAAACATAAGCCGCCTGTTGCACGGTGACTTGCCCGCACGAGACTGCAAAAACTCACCTCAAACGATTGCAACGCGCATGCATCCTGAATTTCCGTTTGCTTTTTCGCTAGGTCAGGTTAACGGTTTACCCAAACAATGTGACGTGTAGGTATGAGTAATCAGACATTTACCCGGCGGCAGTTTATCAAGATAACAACAAGCTTGGCTGGACTTGCGGTGGTTCCGCGTGTCTTTGGCGCCACAACAAATGCGCCCGCAATGTCACCGCCCAAACGTACCGCAGTTGACCAGGTGTCACTCGGCAAGACCGGCCTGAGATTGAGCCGACTCGGCTTCGGCACCGGCACAAACAGCGGCTGGGCACAAGTCGCTCTCGGTAAACCCGGATTCGTCAAGCTTGTCCACGCCGCGTTCGACAAGGGGATTACTTACATTGACACCGCTGAAGCGTACCAGACATTTGGCTGGATTGGCGACGCCATTAAAGGTTTGCCACGCGAAAAATTGTTCATCCAATCCAAGATCGGGGGTAAACCCGAAGATGTCTTGGCTGCAATTGACCGACATCGAAAGACATTTAACACGGATTACATTGACAGTCTGCTGATCCATTGCATGGTGCGCGGCAACTGGCCCGATGAATGGAAACGCATTATGGATGCGTTCGACCAAGCCAAAGAAAAAAAGTGGATTCGCGCAAAAGGCGTTTCGTGTCACACGCTGCCGGCACTCCGTGCTGCAGCGGCATCTGATTGGCCCGAGGTACACCTTGTCCGAGTCAATCCGCAGGGCAAATACATTGACGGCGAAAAGGTCGAGTGGGGCGACTGGTCCACAAATGACATCGGCCCTGTCATGGAGCAGGTCAAAAAAATGCATGCAAAAGGCTGCGGTGTGATCGGCATGAAACTCATTGCCAACGGCACATTTACCGACCCCGCCGACCGCGACAGAGCTATTCGATTCGCAATGGCGTCTCCTGACATAGACGCGGTTGTTATCGGGTTCACCAACGAAACCGAGATTGACGAAGCAATCACTCGCATGAACCGCGCACTGGCCGAGGCATAACCGCGTGGTCGGCCACATCGAGCAAGCTGTTCCAATCTGACAACTCGGTTTTAAGACGAACCCGGGCAGGTAAAGTTCGCCTAAACCCAAAAAGGCGCACCGATCAGATTCGACCGGAACATAAGCTAACCGCGCGGCTTGAACCCGGTGACGAACTGTGCGAAACCACCGTGTCAATTTCAGTTGGTACACACACAAAAAAGTGACCCGGATTTATCACAGGCCAACAGGTAGTTCGCACACCGCACATGCGCGCGCCAGGCACAAGTAGTTTTGCACGTTAACCCCGCGGCTCGACTCGCAAGATCGCAGAAGAAAACACGTTGAAGCCAAAAGATCAGTCGGCTCTACCAATTCCACCGCACAGATGGGTGCACGTCCTATCTTTTGTTCCATTGTTTTTGGGCAGGTATGGTTGCAGGCGGGTTCAACCTCGACCGATAGTGGTCTTGAATTTGCCGTACGTCACAGTCAACCGCTGCGACGCCGAAACCTTGAGGTGATTTTAGTCCACCCGCAAACCACTGCGTTGCCGGTATCGTGCCAGTGGAAAATGCGATTCATAGAGGGCAGTGCATGCGATGGCCTTCACTGCAAACCCCAACTGAAAACCAAAAACGGTAGGACGCCGAAAAAGCCGGGGAACCTTGGCCAGCTACACTTGTGCTTCTAAATTCTGTGGTAGGGACACATCGGCCCCATGTCTCCGGGCTTAACAAGCCCGCCACTGTGCGTCTGCATCATTAGGCACGGGCGGTTGAGACGCAAAGGCTCAAAAGGCAATGAACTCTGCTCAAAAACCACTGTGCTGCAGGCATCTTGCCCGTAGATGAAATCTGTCTCCGGACGCATCAGCGAGGCATCCCTAACATTCTCAGTTGTGACACATTGGTCAAACGCGCATGAAATGGCTCTACCAACGGCTATCGTAGGGACGCATAGCCTCACGCGTCCGCATTTTTAACGCAGAGACGCTGAGGTACAGAATCAAGGCAGGGCGCGCAGTCCACTGCGCGCCGGTGTGGGTCGTGCAGACCCGGCTTCCAGGTTTGAATCAGGTTTTCCGCGCCCTTACGGGCGCGGCTACGGGGCAGAACGGCGCGCGCCCACGCCACAATAACAGTTGCGCGGCCACGCCGACCTGACGCCTGGTGGGCTGTGTACCAGTCAAAAAATTTTGCTGTGTTGGTAGGAACGCATAGCCTCATGCGTTCGGCTCTTTAACGCAAAGGTACGGACACGCAGAATCAAGGTAGGGCGCGCAGTCGACTGCGCGCCGGGGTTGGTCGTGCAGACCCGGCTTCCAGGTTTGAATCAGGTTTTCCGCGCCCTTACGGGCGCGGCTACAGAGTCGGGAGGGACACATGCCGTGATGCGCCCGCATTTTTACCCCAGAGACGCGCAGCCGCAGAGTTCGTAGGGCGCTCCCGCATGTGCAGGGTGTGCGTCGAGGTTGGTGATGCAGACCTGGCTTGTAGGTTTGAATCTCGTTTTCCGCGCCCTTACGGGCGCGGCTACGGGGCAGAACGGCGCGCGCCCCTCTCGGGGGCGCAGAAAACCTGCGGCCAAGATGGCCGCGCGCCCACGCCACAATAACAGTTGCGCGGCCACACCGACCTGACGCCTGGTGGGCTGTGTCCCAGTCAAAAAATTTTGCTGTGTTGGTAGGGACGCATAGCCTCACGCGTCCGCATTTTTAACGCAGAGACGCAGAAGTGCAGAGGAAGGTAGGGCGCGGCAGTCCACTGCGCGCCGGGGTTGGTCGTGCAGACCCGGCTTCCAGGTTTGAATCAGGTTTTCCGCGCCCTTACGGGCGCGGCTACAAGCTGCTCGCCTGTTGGTGCGGGAAAACACGCTCTAAATTCTGGACGCGCCAGGCAAATGCCTTCCTGCACTTGCTCGGTAGGCAGGCAAACATCCTGACCCGCACCCGAAGAAAACATTTTACCTGCCCCACCTCAGGCGATTTTGTGAGCACACTCCCCAAAACCCTCCACACCGGGCGCACCACAATACCACTATCTTCCTGCGGTGCGCTCGGCAGTCCGACATTGCCTTAGACAGTGTACGTGGTGCTTGCAACACGACCGCCGCGCCCGGTCCAGTTTGTATGGAAGAACTGGCCACGCGGCTTGTCAACGCGTTCGTATGTATGTGCCCCGAAGTAATCGCGCTGTGCCTGCAGCAGGTTTGCCGGCAACCGTTCGCTGCGCATTCCATCAAAGAATGCAAGTGCAGTGCTGAAAGCCGGCACAGGAATACCCCTGCGCATTGCGGTGCTGACAACCTTGCGCCACGAACGCAAAGACTTTTTGATTGCCCGCGCAAAGAACGGGTCGAGCAACAAGTTCGTCAGATTCGGATTACGCTCGAAAGCTTTCTTGATCTCGCCCAAGAAGACACTCCGGATAATGCATCCGCCACGCCACATCAGCGCTATCCCACCATAATTAAGGTTCCAGCCGTAGTGCTGTGCAGCAGCGCGCATAAGCATGAACCCTTGTGCGTAGCTGATGATCTTGGACGCATAAAGCGCTTTGCGAATGTCATCTATCCACCGTTTGCGGTCACCGGCAAACCGTGTTTTGGTCGGTTTGAACACCTTGGCTGCCTCAACGCGCAGGTCTTTCAAGGCCGAAAGGCACCGCGCATAAACCGCCTCGGCAATGAGCGTAATCGGAATGCCCAGTTCCTGCGATGAAATCACTGTCCATTTGCCTGTACCCTTTTGACCGGCTGCATCAAGTATCTTGTCTATGAGCGGTTGGCCATCCTCATCTTTGAACGCCAAAATGTCGCGTGTGATCTCGATCAAGTACGACTTCAGCTCGCCTTCGTTCCATTCCTTGAACACCTCATGCATTTCGTCGGGTGTCATGCCGAGGCCGTCGCGCATGATATGGTAAGCTTCACAGATTAGTTGCATGTCACCGTACTCGATGCCGTTATGGGTCATTTTGACGTAATGGCCTGCGCCGCCCTCACCGACCCAATCGCAGCACGGCTCTTCGGCACCTGTCACAGGGTCAACCACCTTGGCTGCAATGGCTTGAAAGATCGGTTTGACATGCGGCCATGCAGCCGGGCTACCACCGGGCATGATGCTCGGCCCGTGTCGCGCGCCTTCTTCACCGCCGCTTACGCCGGTGCCGATGTAGAGCAGACCTTTGCTTTCGACATATTTGGTACGTCGGATTGTGTCTTCGAAATTCGAGTTGCCACCGTCAATGATGATGTCGCCCGGCTCAAGCACACCGAGCAATTGTTCGATAAAATCGTCCACGGCTTGACCGGCCTTGACCATTAGCATCACGCGGCGCGGTTTCTTCAGTAACGCGGCCATTTCCTGTAGCGAATGTGCCCCGAGCACATTTGTGCCTTTGGCTTCGTTGGCGAGGAACTCGTCTACTTTCGACACCGTGCGGTTGTATGCCACAACGGTGAAGCCGTGGTCGTTCATGTTCAAAATAAGATTCTGGCCCATCACAGCCAGCCCGATTACTGCAATATCAGCTTTTGCTTCCATTTCCATTCGTTTAGCTAACTGGTTTTGTCTTGTCGGCCTCAAAATTACCACGATTCCAGCCGTGCGCCAGTAGTTTTTTGCCATGAGTTGTCAACACCTGACTATCCGGCCGGTGCAGATTTCATTTTGGCAACCCGGCACGGCTTAAGTATCATTGGTGCAGCTATGCAGACTGTTCGGCGCGCAGTAATTGATGTAGGCACAAACTCCATCAAGTTATTGGTTGCCGATGTCACAGGACACCGCGTTGATCCTGTGTACGAAGACTGCAGGCAAACCCGGCTCGGTCAGGGTCTTTATGCGACTGGCAAAATCCAGCCCCAGGCAATTACTCAAACTGCAATTGCCATCGGCGCGTTTATCACAATCGCACTCAGGTATAACGCATCGTCAATAAAACTTTTTGCCACAAGCGCAGCGCGTGAGGCCAAAAATGCAGATGAACTTAAAGCTGCTTTGGAACAAGCAGTCTGTTTGCCAGTCGAGATCATCCCAGGCGAACGCGAAGCGCATCTGGCGTACCTCGGTGTGCGTACCGATCCGGCTTTTGAAGGCAAGCCGCTGTTGATATTCGACGTGGGCGGCGGTAGCACGGAAATGATTCTTGGCAATGGCCCACATATCCAGCTCCAACGCAGTTACCAGCTTGGGGCCGTGCGCCTTGCAAACGAATTGCAACACAGCGACCCGCCTGCGCCGGCTGAGCTTGCAAATTGCCGGCAATGGTTGCGGGATTTTGTCCAACGCGACATACAACCTGAACTCAAGCCGGCGCTGGCACAAGGTGCAAAGGCAAAAGGCCAATCCGCGTCGGGTAACCCCGGCACACCAGATTCACTCCAACTTGTTGCCACCGGCGGCACAAGCACCGTACTAGCCTGTATCCAAGCCGGCCTGCCAAAGTACGACCGGACAAAAATTGACGGCATGCGCCTGCGACTCGACCAGGTCCGCGCCATTGTCGAGCAACTCTGGCAAATGCCACTCGAAAATCGGAAGAGGGTTATTGGCCTGCCGCCTGACCGTGCCGACATAATCCTGTTTGGCGCAGCAATCTACGAGGCGTTGATGGACAAACTTGCCATGCCTGACCTGTGTATCAGTACGCGCGGGCTGCGGTTCGGTGCAGTATTGGAAGCCTGACCTGCGGCAAAGCCAGGCTCGCCCCGTGGAAAAAGCTCGACCGACTCACGCTGCACACTGCCGATCGCACACGAGGTTTTCAAGCACCTCAACTGGACGCGGCGCGTCAGATGGCTTAGTGTCTGGCTAAACCGGGCCTATGAACACAGCCGGCACTCACAAGCCAAGCAGGCGCGTGCAGTCGCAAGTCGCACGCACGGACCTGCACGTGACCGGTATGTCATGCGCAAACTGCGCACGTACGGTCGCGCAGGCAATCAAGTCCGTGCCGGGTGTTCGCGATGCAGTCGTCGAACTCGAGTCCGGCCGCGCAACAGTCTTTTGGGCACCTGAAAGCAACCCGGACATAAAAGCTGTAACAGCGGCAATTGGCCGTGCAGGTTACAGTGCAAAAACTGCCGACCCGCTCCAGGCCGAGCGCGGTCATAAACCTCATGCATCTTGGCAAATCAATCTTTGGATTGGCGCGATTGGGACCGGTTTGCTTGCCATTGGCGAATGGGTGCTTGGGTTGGGCAATGTTGCATGGTTCAGATGGGCTAGCCTCGGCTTGGGCGCAGTTGTGCAAGTGTTTGCCGGGACACGGTTCTATCAGGGCGCATTGACACAGCTCAAAACACTGCGCTCGAACATGGACACTCTGGTTGCGCTCGGCTCGACAACCGCATTCGGTTACAGCGCCTGGGTGCTTTTTGCCGGGCGCGGCGGCCACATATATTTTCTTGAAGCCGCTGCAATCATCGCCCTCGTAAGCATCGGACACTGGCTCGAAGCCCGTGCAAGCGCACGGGCTGCCGTAGCACTTAAAATGTTGATGGAACTTGCCCCCGACAACGCGCTGCGCCGAAATCCTGACGGGACAGAAACGGCCGTGCCGGTTGCCCAGCTCCGGCCTGGCGACATGGTCGTGCTGCGGCCGGGCGATAGAATCCCCACTGACGGTGTGGTTACAGAAGGCCAGTCTGCAGTTGACGAATCAATGCTCACGGGCGAATCGAATCCGGTCGAAAAATCGGTCGGTAGCCACTTGTTTGCCGGCACAATAAACCTGACTGGCCGGCTTGTGCAATGTGTGCTTGCCACAGGCGAACAGACTGCCCTGGCCAATATAATTGCCGCCGTCAGACGCGCCCAAACAAGCCGCGCGAACATCCAGCGGCTGGCCGACCGCATCAGCAGTGTGTTTGTGCCCGTTGTAGTGCTGATTGCAATTGGAACCGCGCTGTGGTGGGGGCTAATGCACAGACACGCGCGCGCGGTACACGACCAGCTTTCGACATTTCTATGGCACGTAACCCCGCCTGAATCCGCAACAGCAGCCGCATTCATTTGTGCCGCAGCAGTACTGATCGTTGCATGCCCATGCGCGATGGGTCTGGCAACACCAGCGGCAATCATGGCCGCTGCCAATGCGGCTGCACGCCGTGGCATTCTTGTTCGTGACGGTGTTGCACTCGAAAAAGCCGGCCGGCTCACAGCCGTCATGTTCGACAAGACCGGCACAGTCACAGTCGGCAAACCAACTGTTGTTCAAACATGGCAGTCAACTCTCAATGATCAGCCTGTGCCACACCAGGCCGCTGAAGATGCACACGTGAGCAAGACTGGAGCAGCAGACTTAGGTATTGACGCTTTGGCACTTGCCGCTGGTTTGGCGCGGCACTCGATACACCCGCTCAGCAAAGCAATAGCGCAGCTTGCAAAAGCCGAATTAGACTTCCAGAAGGTAAACGAGATACGCGGTGCTGGGCTTGAGGGCATTCTCAACGCCGCACGCCTCAAAAACATGCACAACCGGCCAGACTCAGCTAATCTGACCGTTCGGCTCGGGTCAATCCGCTGGCTGGAACAAAATGGTGTGCAGCTCGGTCAAGCGCACGAATTCGTTCAGCAATGGACCCACAACGGGGCAACTGTTCTGGGCCTCGCAGTTGAGGGATCAGTTTTGGCTGCATTTGCACTGCAAGACACACTCAAACCGCGCGCAGCAGATGTTGTGCGCAAACTGACTGAAACCGGACTGAAGGTGTATCTGGTCACAGGCGATACCCGCCCAACTGCACAGCGTATAGCTCAACAAGCCGGTATACCAGCAGAAAACGTGTTCGCTGAGATCAAACCTGACTTGAAAGCCGATCTCGTTAAACAACTGCAACAACAGGGTGACCGAATTGCATTTGTCGGCGATGGTATCAATGATGCACCGGCAATCGAGCAGGCTGACCTCGGCATTGCGGTCGGGCACGCCACAGACATCGCGCGCCAGGCTGCAGACGTGATTCTGCTGAAGACTGACCTTGACGCTGTACCCGAGGCACTTGCTCTGGCCCGCGCTACACTTCGGACCATCAAACAAAACCTGTTTTGGGCATTCTTTTACAACGCGGCAAGCGTGCCACTGGCAGCACTGGGATTCCTAAGCCCAATTTTGTGTGCCGCAACAATGGGATTGTCGGACTTGATCGTGATTGGCAACGCACTGCGCCTGCTCCGGCACGGTCGAACGCGATGAACCACCCGAAAACGTATCGGGCGACCGGCACCACTGCCGATCGCCCGCCAACATCTTGCACCCACGCGCCGAACTACACTTTTGCAGGCTGTTCAGCCCCCGGCGCAACCGTCTCGGCGCTTTCCTCAGGTATTCGCATTGCGTAGAATGACCGGCGAACAAACACAAGCGCTATCACAAACAGCACCGCACCAATTATAATCCGCATCAGCGGACTGCTTATGCCGGCGCGTTCGTTTTCGATCATCTTGACTGCAATTTCAACTGCCAAAAGACCGAACAACGTGGTGAACTTGATCACAGGGTTCATCGAGACAGATGAGGTATCCTTGAACGGGTCGCCCACAGTGTCGCCCACAACGGTAGCCGCATGCAGTGCAGTGCCTTTCTCGCGCATGTCAACTTCGACAATCTTCTTCGCGTTGTCCCATGCGCCGCCTGCATTTGCCATGAACACAGCCTGAAACAGCCCGAAGAACGCTATGCCGATCAGGTATCCAACAAAGAAATACGGGTCGAAAAACGCAAGTGCAAGCGCCATGCTAAAAATGACGAAAAAGATGTTGATCATGCCGCGTTGTGCGTAAATGGTGCAGATCCGAACAACTTCCTTGCTATCCTTGACCGATGCACGCGCGGCATCGAGCTTGATATGGTTTTTGATGTAAACAACGGCGCGATATGCGCCCGTGACAACTGCCTGCGTTGATGCGCCCGTAAACCAGTAAATCACAGCGCCACCGATCAACAGGCCCATGATCACCTCCGGTTGCACAAGGCTGAGGTGCTCGACGACCTTGCCGAACTTGCCTTCAAGCAGCATGATAATGCTGAAGACCATCGTGGTTGCCCCCACAACTGCCGTGCCGATCAACACGGGTTTAGCTGTGGCTTTGAACGTGTTCCCCGCCCCATCGGCTTTTTCGAGCAGCAACTTCGCATTTTCAAGGTCAGGCTCGAACCCGAAGTTTTGCTGGATGTCCTGTTTAAGGTCTTTCTGTTGTTCAATCTGGCTCAGCTCATAGATTGACTGTGCGTTGTCACTGACCGGGCCGAAGCTGTCCACCGCAACTGTAACTGGGCCCATGCCAAGGAAACCGAACGCAACAAGTCCAAATGCAAATATCGGCGGCGCAAAATCGTATATGCCGAGCAGCTTCGTCACGGGCGATCCTTCGAACGTTGCGACCTTGTAACTTATGAACATCAGCAGCAGGATCACCATACCTTTCCAGAACCCGGAGAAATTGCCGGCAACAAATCCGGACAAAATGTTCAGTGACGCACCGCCGTGTCGCGAGCAGTTTGTGATCTCCTGCACGTGCTTGGAATGTGTGCTGGTGAAAATCTTGGTAAACTCGGGTATGAGCGCACCTGCAATCGTACCGCAACTGATGATTGCTGCCAGTGCCCACCACAAACCCGGGTAATCGGTCATGCCGCCCAGCATAAGGTAACTTGCAACGAACGTCACAACGATCGAGATGACAGAGGTGATCCAGACAAGGTTCGTTAAAGGCGCTTCAGGGTTAAAATCTTTTCTGTTGCCGTACAGCACAACGCCTAGCTTCAGATTAACGAAATACGACACAATCGAGGTGAGGATCATCAAAATACGCATCACAAATATCCAAACCAACAGTTGCGCGCAGACCGGTTGCAGCTCCGGTGCAGCCAGTGCTAAAGCAAGAAATGCAATCAACGCAACACCGGTTACACCGTATGTCTCGAACCCGTCTGCAGTCGGGCCGACTGAGTCGCCTGCATTGTCACCGGTGCAATCGGCAATTACACCCGGATTCTTCGGGTCGTCTTCGGGAAGCTTGAAAATGATCTTCATGAGGTCAGACCCGATGTCGGCGATCTTGGTAAAAATACCGCCTGCAATACGCAGCGCACTTGCGCCCAGCGATTCACCAATCGCAAACCCGATAAAGCATGGCCCGGCCAGGTCCTTGAAAAATGCCAATATGCAAATCATGAAAAACAACTCAACGCTCACAAGCAACAGCCCAACGCTCATGCCAGACCGGAGTGAAATGATGAGTGTGTCAAGCAATCTGCCGCGCAATGACGAAAATGCACCACGCGAGTTTGCCACCGTGTTGATCCGGATACCGAACCACGCAACGCCGTATGAGCCGAGTATGCCAAGAACCGAACAGACAAGGATCAACAACAGTCTGGGCACAGTCTCATGCTGCAACACCAAGAAATAATAGATCATGCAGACAGCCACTAATGCCCATAGCACAGCCAAAAATTTGCCTTGCTGTTGCAGGTACGTTTTGCATGTCTCCCAAATCGTCTGTGACACCTCACGCATCCGCTGGTGCACAGGCAGGTTTTTTGTCTGAGTGTACTGTACCAGGCCGAAAATCGCGCCCAAGGCGCACACTCCTAAACCTATGTAGAGCAGTGTCAGACCACTTACGTTGCCGAACCTGGCAGCTTTCAGGTCCGGAATTACAATATCAGCCTCGCTACCGTAAACAGTTGGCACGCTCGATATGAGCGCAAATAACAATAACGCCAATAAACCAGCTCTTTTCATTTGCATACGCATTTTTGCGTTCTACTCATGCCAATTATTACGTCACTTGCCAAGTATTTTTTTTGCCGCGTAATTCCAGGCCTCCGAACCCAAGCGGCTGGTGCGAAGTGTCGCGCTTGCGGCATTTTGGCCCGACCCGAATTCATCTTTTGACGGATTCGAACCGGGGGGTAGCCGAACCAGGAAAAAACTTGCGCCGCTTGGCGAAAAGCGCGGTTTACCTATTGCTTGCCCCTAGTTCAGCAGCGTCGGCTTGTGGGATGTTCCGAGCTGGCACCAGCGCCTGCCAGCTCAATTCCGCAGCGCCAGGAATGAAGACAGCGTATCTACTGAACTATTGTTCAGCGCGAAGCCGATAGAACCGCGCTTCACCTGCAGGCTGATTTGTTACCGTACATTTGCCGTCTATGACAACAGGCTGGTTTGTCACAGGCACAAACTCCGGCGGACTAAGTGTTGGTGTGGCCTGTAGTTGATGTTCGACTGCTGCACTTGTCCATTTCACTGCAACTGCCTCTGGACTTGGCCGCTCGATTTCAAGCCAGGGCTGACACGACCCGTTAGTGACTTGTAACGTATAAGAAACCGGCTCGATAAAGTTTGTCGGGTACTGGTTCACTACCACGACAAACCGCTGGCGCGGCCCGACCATAAACGAGTAGCTGGCATTGCCTTGCGCACCTGCTGTGCCCAAGAAATTTGCGCATAGTTTGTTCGGATTAAACTCGCCCAGATAGGCTGCACTGAATAATTGGCCTGAGGCACCCAACGCCGGTGTAAGTGTTACGGTTATGCATGCGAGCGACTCGCCATTGATAAATCTGTACGCATGGTAATAGCGCGGGCGCAGGTCTTTCACACCGGGACACACGACCGGTATATCGCACCTGCTGGGTGCTGAGTTACTCAATTGCCCCAGTTGCACCGGTGCAGTGCTGCTCAATAAAGCTGTGATCCGAAAATCAGCCGGACAAAGTTCGCATGGGCCACCACCATAGTTTGGATCCGGCCCGCCGGTTGCAATGTCCAGCGGCAGCACAAACGTGCCGTAGTTCGTTGTCTGCAATTTAACCGAGAATTGTACCGGTTGGCCGAATGGCCAGTTTGTCCCCAACCAAATCTGGAACGGAACGAGATTGCTTGCTGCAGTGTTGACCGGCAGGGTCGGATAAGGCGATTGCCAGTGCGGTAGCCACAAACCATCCACAGGATAATTGCCTGAGCCGGGTGCACCGGGCAACACACTTGCCACCGGGCCCAAAATCGCTGTGCCGGTCCGGTTAGTCAAATGAATCGTCAGCAAACTGCAATCGCCAGGTTCGAGCAGGCCGTCGCCGTCGCCCCAACTGATCTGTACTCCTGCTATATCGAGTGGCGGGTTTGTAAACGTAAGCACAACGTCGTTGGTACTACCTGCACTGTAGCTGAGCTGCAACGGTACACCGTCCACATAAACTGTTGTACCTTCAGGCAGACCAGCAAACGTGCCTGACACTGCTTCAGTACCGTCATTATCAATCAGCCAGAATCGTTGACCCACCCAAGGCGCGGTCCACCGACTCAGCTCGAGTGTGGCATTGCCAAGCTGTACAGTGCCAGATACACCGAGCTTGTCACTGCCGTTGTCGAACAATGTGCTGGCAAACCGGCCTGAACCGCTAAACACAACGTTGCTGCAAAACATTGTCCCGGCGTATGCTGCGCCCGGGTCACCCGGCTGTACTCGACCATAAACCGTCAACGGCCCAACCCAACCGTTTCCACGCAGTGTGCCACCTGATTCTACAAGCACAGCACTGGCGGGTTGTATCCCGTCAATTATCAATGTGCCGCCCCGGACAGCAGTCGTTCCACTGTACGAGTTATTGCCGGTGAATTGCACCGTACCTGTGCCAAGTTTCATCACCTCACCCGTGCCAGTGATCTGGCCAGCAAATGTGGACGAGCCGTTATCTGCGCCGAGGTTCAGGTAACCGCTGCCAAGCTGGACTGTGCCCGAGCCGGACAACTCATCAAATGCATCGCCGCAATTGTTCAGGTCAAGCACACCGTCAACGATCACATCGGCCGGATTCGCAATTTGGGTGTGTCCAAGCAGCCGTACCGTGGCAACGCCACCAATCTCGAGCCGGCCTGGTACCGCGCCGTTGAGGGCGCTTTTCTGCAGCTCGAGTGTGCCGGCCTGCACACGAGTGGTGCCACCATAGCTGTTTGATACACTGCCCGAGAACCGCAACCGACCGGTGCCGATTTTCGTAAGTCCGCCCGGACCGCAGATCGGGCATGCAAGGTTCAGAATCGAGTCCGTGCTTAAACCAATCCGAGTGTCGTTTGACAAAGTGATCTCGCCCGACCAAAAGTTTGATGTTGGAAAAACCGGTTCAACTTTTAATGCGCCCTGTCCTTGGAACCCGTCCCCAGCCAAAACTAGCGTTTCGTTGGTCACAACCACGCCGAAGCCGGACAGCGCCAACGTTGCCCCAGGCTCAACTATTGTGCCTTTGTTTGTGCAACCTAGGGCAAGGTCACTTGTGATACTCAACACTCCGGCACTGACAATTGTATCTTTCAGGTAGTCGTTTGCGCCCGATAGACTCAACTCGCCAGTGCCAGTCTTGCGCAGGCCTGCTGCCGCACTCGATAGATTAGCCCGCAGGCTCAATAAAGAGTTTGTACCAACTACGTCGAATGTCCGAAGGACATACGACGGCCAGCTCGGGTCTTGCGGGTATTCTGCGAGAAGACTTACGTGGCCTTCAATAATCGCCATATTTGTTGCAGTGCTATCGGCGCTAACGTCACCGTCCAGCCACAGGACGCCTGAGCCTGTTTCCACCCAGCCTGCATGCATTGTTAAGCCCGGCACTGATTCATCATAACCGTTAAGGTTCATCCAACCCGACGACTGCACAATCACAGGCACAAGACCAAGGTATAAAGTCTGCAGCCCCGTAGGCACCACATCGGTCATCTGCCAATTGCCTGCCCAAACGACTCGATCAGCAAACTCGCCTCCGACGCCATCGCCTATGTAAAGCGTGCCGTGCGAGATCGCTTTTGCGCCACCTGTCTTGGCCAGGCGTAATGTCCCTTAATGCACGCGGGTATCGCCCGCGTAATTGTTGGTAGCACTGCCGGAAAAGATGAGTGTTCCTTCGCCGATCTTGGTGAAGCCACCCGGGCCGGTGATCTGACCCGAGAGCGTCATTTGGCCGTTTGTGCCAATCACACCGATCACCGTGTCTGCTGCAAGTGTAATTGGCCCTGCCCACGCGACAACCTCGGCATTTCCACTCCACAATGCACCGTAATCAGAGTCTCCCGAGCCGGCTATACTGAGTGGTTCGCAGCCTACATTGATGCCATACGCCAAGACCAAGCTTGCGCCGTTACTGACCACCGTACCGCTGTTCGTGCTGCCAAATGCATGTGAGTTACCCGCAAGCAATGTCCCTTGGGCTGCCACAGTCAACCCTGCGAACGCGTTTGATCCCATCAGGTTCAAACCGGCATAACCTGTTTTCGTCAAGCCACCTGAGCCGCTAATTGACGCATGAACAACCAAGCCAGGCGAATAGCTGCCAGACTGAATATTAAATGTCCGGGTGGTCGAAAGCTCCAAGTTACCTTCGACTATTGCTGGATCGGCCATACCACCTGCAGTTGCGGTAATGTTGCCAGGGGTGATCTTGCCCGTGCCGGTCCTGATTGTACCGCCGGTCATGGTTATGTTGCCGACTGAGTCGGAGTTATTGTTCAAGTCAAGCAGACCGGACCGATTAATTGTGATTGGCACGGTGTCTCTGAGCTGATCTGTGCCAGAGCTTACGTACCTGACTACGTCAGCGTTGTCACCGCCCATGCCGTCGCCGATCGTGAGTGACCCGTTCCCAATTGCCCACCAATAACTCGATTTGTTCAACTCCAGTATGCCTTCCTTGACCAGCGTAGCTCCAGAATAGGAGTTGTCCTGCGCCCCTGAGTACCGCAACTTGCCCGCGCCGGTCTTAGTGCAACCGCCAACTCCTATTATCGGGCCAATCACTTCCAGCACATAATTCTCCGGGTATGCCTGGACAGTTGCAGTGCCGCTGTTCAATGTAATCTGCCCGGCCCAGACACAGTCCATTTGGGCGACCAGTGTTGCACCCCCGTCCAACGTGAGACTTTCGTTGGTTATGCCGGTTGACGTCAGCCACAGCGTACTGTTGGTCCTGACCGTAGTGCCGCCGTTTGTTGCACCCAAACTCCACGGTGTGGTTGCCGCAACACGTACATTCGCAATGGTAAGCGGGCCGGTAAAACTGTTGCTGCCAAGCAAACACACAAAATTCGTCACCGGCGTGCTATTTGTGATCAGCAGTCCACCGCCGGCATCGCTCATACTGGCGTAAATGCTCAGATCGTAAAAGGCCGTGCCGTCGCCAACACTTATTGTCCGCAGGCCGCCGCTGAATGCTAGATTACCATAGATTGCGGCCTCGGCAGCAGACGGTAACACCGTCACGTCACCGTTCAGCGTGAGCCTGCCAGTGCCGGTTGTGACTGAGCCACCCTGCAGAGTCAAGCTGGCGACGGTTTCGTTGTAATTGTTCAGGTTCAAAATGCCATTTGCATTGACGGTTATCGTGGCCGAGTCAGCAATTTCTCCGGGTCCATGCAACCGCACCTCCGCAGACGAACTGCCGTCGCCTATAATGAGAGCCCCCGGAATGGCCGTGGCATAAAGCAGCCCACTTTTTGCCAACTCCATCACACCCGCATTTACGCGAGTTGTGCCTGAGTAGGTGTTGTCAATCGAGCCGTCCAGCCGCAGTGTGCCCGTGCCGTTTTTGGTCAGGCCACCTGTGCCGCCAATAAATGCACCGAGCCGTATTTGACCCGCACCCTGAACTGTCAAAGTATAACTGCCCAAGTTCAGCTCCAGGTCTGACAACATTTCCAGACGCGCACTAGCATTTATGCATTCCCATGTCTGCGATGCTGCAAGTCGGACCGGCATTGAAATGTAACAAAAACCTACGCTGAACTGGGCGCTGATGCCATCGGTTAACTGTAGCTGCCCACCACCACTGGCCCTGAAGATGTAATTGCTGCCGGTGACGGTGATCGAACGAAATGTCAGGCTCGTCAGGTCGTTTGTATTGACCAAGTTGGCTGCACCGGCAGGAAAAACAAGGTCGTCCCCGGCTCGTGGTGGTGTGTCTCCGCTCCAGTTTCGCCCTTCACTCCAGTAACCGTTGTAGCTGCCATCCCAAACGCGAATGGCGCCCGTGGCCAAAAATGTGTCTGCAACCAAAAATGCGCACGTAACAGCAGCGCGCGTCAGCCCTGAAAAAATCAAGCCTAGTGAGATTTCACGTTGCGTTCTCATAACACCTCGCTCCGGTTCAGTTGTGTTTGTTGAGTCCGGTTTTTGGGTGTCAAAGTTGGCAGTGCGAAACTCGCGGTGGGAAAACTGACCGCACTTAAGGATAACCACACTCTGCAGCGCCCAAGACGTCAGCAGCCAGGGGTTTTCTCGCCGCACAACGCTAAACACCTGCACAGTGCCAGCTCGACGGTTTCGATGTTATTTTTGAAATCCGCCGGTTCTTGGCAAGCAAAAAATCAATGGGGTCAACAGGCACTACCCGAATCTTTAGCTAGCAGCTCAGAAAAGCAAATTTGGGTGAATTATGGCTTGAGGCAATATCAGCCTTATGGTGCTGTTGCGCCCATCCCCGCAATTCACAAACAAAAATCGTATTTCACCTTCACCAATTCTCACTAAG
>Ga0315298_1001365_pt1 | contig 45015 bp, 46 predicted proteins | sample WHS_1_MG_FD_203077 | JGI IMG/M metagenome (GOLD analysis project Ga0315298, IMG submission 203077) | Extremophilic microbial mat communities from Washburn Hot Springs, YNP, Wyoming, USA - WHS_1_MG | ecosystem: Environmental > Aquatic > Thermal springs > Hot (42-90C) | place: USA: Wyoming...
AAGATAAATGATGAAGAGGGGGTTTAAAATTGTTATCATAGGTATAGGATCTTTAGAATGCAAGGGAGGTTGCCCTTAAATCTCTCAGATACATCCACCAGATACTCCCAGAAGCTGCTTACGGGAGGGTTCTGCGCCGCTCCTCCCTTTCTCACACATATAGAGTAATATTCGTCTCTCGCATCCTTTATGTATACTACTCCTACCAGACCAGCCCGCTCCGCCTTTTTTGCTATGATCTCTGGACAGAGGCTCACGCCTAAGCCCTCTGATACCGCCGCTATTACACCTGAAGGTTCTGGCATAAGCATCTTAACTTCTAGATCCCCGCTATCCACATCATCCAGCTTAAAGTACTCCTGCACCAAACTATTTACCTCGCAGCCAGCCTCATATAGGACAAAGGGCATCCGCTTCACCCATTCTAGGCTTACACTTCTTCTACCCGCAAGCCTATGTTTCGGAGGAACTATCACAACTAACCTATCCTTTGCTATCTCAATCTCCCCTTCCCGGAGACCACGGCTGGAAGGTTTAGAGTAGGAGGCGAGGTCTATCTCCTCGCTTTCAAGCCTCCTCTCTAGCTCAAGAAGACCCAAAACCTCAAGATTGAACTCTACCAAGGGATTACTTCGCTTGAAGTTGCTTAGGAGACAAGGCATAACGTGCTCACCTGCGATTCTCGATGCGCCTATCCTTATCACACCACCCTGAGAAGGGCTAACGCGAACAAGAGGCTTAGAAATCAAGCTAATAACTGCCTTAGCGATCTCTACGATCTCTTCCCCGTCTTCGGTGAGAAACACTCCCCTATTAGTCCTCTCGAAGATCTTGGTCTGAAAGTATGCTTCGAGCTTATTTATCCTGTTCAGCAGCGCTACAGGGCTGGTCTTGAGGTTCTTTGCCGCCTGATTCAGGCTGTTGGTCCTGGCAACTTCCAGAAGCGCCAGAAAATCAGATACACGCGGCTCCACCATTCTTCCTATTAAGGAAACTTTAAAGCAACATTAATATTTTGCGAAAAGAGGACCTAACGAAGGTGAGTATGAGTAAAAAGGACCTTGACGAAATAGTCAAGCTGCTTAGCATCAAAAACTCATCGTCCGAATTTCAAGAGTTAATGACTAAAGCGAAGGAAACGACGATTAGTCGTTTGGGTCGACGTGGCCATTTGTGGTGTGCCATTGGCGTCGATTACAAACCTTGTCCTATGGAGTGTAAATTCTGTAGCTTTTCGGAGAAGTGGAATATCGTAAAGGAGAGCCGAGAGTTAAAAACAGAGGATGTTATTGAGTGGGCGAGATACTTCATTAGAGAGGGGGCTAGTTACCTCGTTATAAGAACTAGCGAAGCATATTCTGTTGCTAATCTTGCTAATCTAGGCAGAGCTATTAGAGAAATAGCGCCAGATGGCGTTAAGCTCGTGGCAAATACACGAGATTTAACAATCGAGCAAGCACGTATACTTAGTTCAGCCGGTTTTGACGGAATATATAAAGCTATTAGATTAAAGGAGGGTATAGATACAAACTTCAATATAGAAAAGCGCCGTCGATCGATTGAGAATGCCAAGAAAGTAGGTCTTGAAGTCTATTCTCTTGTTGAGCCAATAGGTCCTGAGCATACCTACGAAGAAATCGCAGAGAGAATCATAGAATTAAGGCAATTCATCAGACCAGCAGTTACTGGGGCTATGGCTAGAATTCCGGTTGAGGGCACCCCTCTATCACGGTTCGGTAAAATATCTCAGGACGAGCTCGTCAAGATTACAGCTGTAATTGTCCTATCTACGCTGCCTGTGCTGGATAATGTTAGGGCTGTTTGTAGTCACCCTCCTTATGAGAGGCTTGCTGAAGCTGGCGCTAATGCGTTGGTCGTCGAGGTCGGTGCGATTCCGAGGGACAAATATTTTTCATTCAAGGAGTGGCAGAACTTTACTGTGGACGACGCTAAGAAGTTTTTGGCAAAAGCTGGTTATGTGGTTTAAGCCAAGGGTGCTGGCTCGATGGAGAAGAAAGTTGAGTCTCTCACTGAGGGTCTCGTAACTTTTGCCTTCTGCTTGTGGTGTCTTTTCTGGATGATTCAGCCCGCTATCTATTATCCGGATATCGTGAGGTGGAGGTGGCTTGGCTTCCCCGCGCATTATGCGTTCTGGCTTGTAGGTATGGTAATAGTAGTACCAGCCAGTTGTTTTGCTTACACAATATGGGCAAATAGCAGGGAGAAGCGAAGTCGAAGGTGTAGTAACTGATGGGACCATCGAGCTACTTAGCAGGGGTATACTTTATGATTATGGTCGTACTATTCTTGCTAACCTCATACTTCGGAATACGAAGGGGGAGAGGATTTGAAGAATATTCAATCGCAGGGCGTAGCATAGGCGGCTTTGTTAACGGCATGGCAGGAATGGCAAGTTATCTATCTGCCTTTTTGTACATGGGAATGACCGGAGCGGTCGTAGCTACTGGCTTCCCATACATGGGGACCTTAGTACCATTTGCCTTAAGTATCGCTATATTTATGGCTCTGATCGGCCCCTATGCCAGGAACACTGGAGCGCGTACGCTCATAGAGTTTGTAGAACTCAGATATGGTAGGACAGTGGCATATCTGGCACTAGCAGTAAACTTTGTGTTCATAGGGATGTTTATGATAGGGCAGATGAAGGCTGTGGGAATCTGCATAGAATATATCTTCAAGATACCATACGCCACTGCTATATTTATTGGCGGAATAATTCTAACCACTTATTGTGTAGTTGGTGGCATGTTTGGCATCACGTGGAACCAATTTATCCAAGGATTACTAATGCTGATTGGAATAGCGGTGCCTTTAGCTTTGGTATTAAAAGCAGTGGGCGTAGCAAGCTGGTATAATCCATTTCTAGGCTATGGCGACCTCTCTCCTATAATGGAAAGCGCGGGTTTCTTCAACCTCGTGAAGACACCCCAATATTACCTGAGCCTTGCTCTAGTTGGATTAGGTGGAGCCGCTGCCGCCCCGCAGGTATTTGTGATTTCTGCGAGGGCTAGGGATGCCGCATCAGTAAGGTGGGCTCTGTCGTGGATGGTTCTCTTTATCGGGCTTGTTTACGCCTGCGCCATGGGTTTTGCCTTCGCCGCTACCTACTGGATTAAGACAAGCGAAATCGTTATTGAGCAAGATAAGGCAGACTATGTACTTTTCATGCTTTGCGATGTGATGGTACCAAGTTACATCAGTGCACTCGTAGTAGCCGCCGCTCTTGCCGCAGCATTCTCCACACTAGCATCTTTACTAGCCTTCTGTGGAATAGTCGCAGTTACCCATATTTATGAACCACTTAAGAAACTTGTAAAGAAGAGTAACGTGATCTTTGAAGGGGAGAAAACAACTATAATGGTTATTGCTACTGCTGTGGCTGGAACCGTTTGTACCCTTCTTGCCTGGTCACCGCCCTCTCTACTAGTGGTGCCTATAATGTGGGGATGGGAGCTTTTAACCTCTACCTTACTCATTCCGTGCGTCTTTGCCTTATGGTGGAAGAGAGCCACAAAATGGGGTAGTGTAGCCTCGATTATAGTAGGAGCTATGGTTGTATTTACACAAGGATGGACCGGCCCACTTCTTAAAATGCCATTTTATGGTTGTCTTGTATTTCTACCACTATCTGCACTAGTTCACATAATAATATCTTACCTAACTCCCCCAGATTCTACTAGAACGTTGTTGGATATTTGGCACGGGTTTGCCGACTATTCCGAAAGGCGGTATTCAAGCAAGTTGTTACCACTAACATTTGGCATAGTAAGCATTTTGATGCTGTGGTTTGCATCGACGGGATTATTAAGATAGGCTTAATTCCGTAAGTTGTAGAATGTGATGGACACGTCAAAAGAGCTTGAAAAGAAAGAAGCCAACGTAAAACAGACCAAGTGAAAATAAGAGCCACTATCTCGACATTTGTATCACTATGTAAAGATAACTTCCTAAGTTCGCCTCAAAAGTATTCGTCTTACGTATACTTAAACCACCTCTTTCAGAACCCATCTCCCCCTTTTCTTCGTTGCTAATATGGGTTTGGCTTCGAAGTGTTTAGCCCACCTCAAGAGCTCCTCCCTCTCCCCTTTCGTGAAACCGCCCTTAACCTTCACCTGCACAGCCAACCTAACACCATCCCGAGCAGCCAAAAGATCTATAGGAGTGTGGGAGGCAGCGCTCCTAATCACCAAATAGCCCTGATCCTCAAGCAAACCCTTAACCCAATACTCACCACTCCTACCCCGCACATACGCAGACACCAAACACACCACACACTCTTCTACCCCACAACCCTTTATGAGTTTTATCTGGTTTATCCCGGCTGCTTATACCCTTATATGCCGGGGTAACATTGGAATACTCTGGCTAAAATTAATAGTAGCGCTGTGTCTATCGTGGTTCGTAAAGAGATCATCGAGCTTGCTGAAAAGATGGTTAAGTATAAGCTTGCTGGAAGAGGATAGAAAGAGATAAGAATGGTTAATACGTGAGTCTAGCGGATATGGAGAAGAAGAGGGAGATCTACCGCTCCAGGGTAAATGTGCTGCTGAGGACGCTCGGTCTAATCTTCCTCATCCTAGGGCTTTTGACAGCCTACCTCACAGCCACAACACCACTTTATCCACCTGTAGCGGCGACATTTTACCTTATTTCAACTCTACTTGCTGTTTCAGGTGTAGTAGCGCTGGTCGCCCGGATAGAGTAAACCCTTCTTTAGGCTAGAAGTCTGTCATCACCCTAAACTGATCTACTTCCTCTACGCCCATCTTCTGGAGGAAGGCTCTTGCCGCACCCGTGACGTCTTTGGCTGCTGTGATCGCTCTGCCAACCACTATTATGTCAGCACCAGCTTTAAGAGCAGCTTCAACGTTGTTGAGTCTTATTCCACCTGCAACAGCTATCAGCACCTTCCCGCAGACCTCCCTTATCTCCCTTATATTGCCCCAAGCGTACGCCTCGTCCTCAACATCTATCGCTCTATGAATCTCAACTATATCCGGCTTAACCTTCAGCTTCCTAAGCACGTCCACCGGGTTCTGCACGTTTATAGTATCCATAAGCGAAAGAGCACCTATCTTCTTACACTCCTCTATGAACTTCTCAATCGTCTTAATCGGGGCAAGCCCAGAGAACCCTATTACATCGGCTGTGGCGTCGCCAGCCATCCTAGCCTCCACATTCCCAACGTCAAGCGTCTTCATATCAGCAATAACCACAGACTCAGGCCTAAGGCTGTGAATCTTCTGAATAACCTCAACACCATACCTCTTGATCAGAGGCGTCCCAGCCTCAAGTATGATCGCATCACTCCTTGGTAGAGCCTTAATTATCGCTTCAACGCGCCTCCAATCTGGGATATCTAACGCGACCTCTAAGTAAGGTGGCTTCTTAAGGTTGTTTATCCTAAACCCAACCATGCCGTGTATCGCTTTATCCTTCTCCTCTAAAACCTTATCTATGCTCGGGAAGCCCGATAGCGCACGCTGCAACGCTAGCTTGGTAGCAGCATAGTTATAGCGGTAGATCCGCTGATAATCCCTACCCTTTGGGTGAATGAAGACAGAGACGAGAACCACATAATCCTCAGCCTCCTCCTTCGGTATGATCCCCTCCTCAACAGCATCAGCAACAGCTTTAGCCACAGCGCTCTGCGCCGGTCCAAAGACCTTCTCAGCATCCTCAAGATCCCTTATCGTAACCTTAGGCACTATCAGAGTAGGTGGTTTAGCTGGTAGATTCGGTCTGATTACTGCGAGTATAGGTGTGTGCCCTGCTGTTGGCTGCACCAGCGCGTTCGCAAAAGCTAAACCAGCTGGTCCGTTCTTCCTGCCTATGATGAGATCTATGTGCGCTACTTCAGGTTCCTCGCCGATCAGCGCTTCCCCAACTAAGAGGTCAGTCATATTGATCTATCCTATACTCGTAGTTCATCGACCTAACAAACTCGACCAGCTCGTTCCTCTCGTTCCATATCCTTATGTGGATGTAGCCGTTTCTCTCATCCAACCCCATCACCTCCCTGCAGAAGGCTGGGAAGTCTGGCGGTAGAGGTCTACTGTTTCTAAGTAGGAATTCGAGGTACTCTTTTAGAAAGACGATCCTACCCTCCTTACCCTTATCCTTCAACTTTACTTTAAGCTTCTTGTGGAAGACGCTCTCCTCTACTTCCTCTTCACTCATATGCTTGTGGCAATGTAAATCAGCTATTAAACCTTAAGCCTGTCGGTTTTGATCTTCTTCTAGAATACCACATGAATAAGATAAGTATGATTGCAACCAAGATCAGCCACGAATAGACATTCCAGTAAACCAGAGATGTAAAGAGGAGTAAAATAATCGATATCGAAGTTAATATATCCTCATCCCTTCTATTCATAAGAATCAGGACACAGTTAACGCTCATATATGATTTGTGGTAGGTGGTCCTGTCGCCAGTTGTGGGAGTAGGATTAGTATGGCTCTCTGGACTCTGTCTATGTTTCTTGTGTTTCTTAGGTGTTGGTGGTGTGAGCAGTATAGGTGTGTGCTCCTTGGATATGCCTCTGTATGTATCTAACCATGTTCTGTGGGTTGAGAATTCGGCTTCTACTGTGTTGATGTGGATGCCTCATCAACCACACCACTAAGCCTACGCTCAATCTGATTCAGATACATACTCTCCCATTAGGATCTTACAAAATACCAGAGAGTAAAATAGGCATTACCGCAAGCAAGATCAGCCAAGAGTAAACATTCAAGCAAAAAGGCCACGAAGAGAAAAACGTGTTCACACATGAAGCACGATGAAAAAAGAGTGAGTGCGATGGCAGAACCGATCCGATCTGATGTTGGGATCAGAATCCTCTGAATGGGTGTTTGGTTACATCCTTCTTGCTAAGAACTTCATCCACACTCGGTTCCTTTGCGAATGCGCGTTTAATAGCCAGTTTAGTAGCTGCATAATTGTTCTCATAGATCTTCTTATTATCTTCAGCCGCTGGATGTATGAAGACTCCACAGATTATACAGAGGTCTTCAGCCCTACCCTTAGGTATAACGCCTTCCGCAACGCTATCGGCAACCGCCCTAGCAACGGCTTCTTGCGCCGGGCCGAACATCTGCGTAGACTGCTTCATGTTCTTCATATCAACCTTAGGGATGATCAGTGTAACAGGCTTGGGCTGAAGATTAGGTGCTATCACCGCAAGCAGAGGTATATGCCCAGAGGTCGGTGTCGCTAACGCAGTAGCGAATGCTGCACCCACAGGCCCCTCCTTTTCACCGATCACCAAATCGATATGAGCGACTTCATTCCCCTCTCCAACTAATGCCTCCCCCACTAGAAACATCTAGCCTATCACCACCCACAACCAGATAACATTTCTATCTAGATATAAAGTTTAAGAACACGATGCTTTGTTGCAAAATTGACTTGTTTGTCTAATGTGGTTGATGGTAGGGGTTATCTGCTTTTGCTTTGACTTGTAGCCTGTGGGTAGGGATTGGTCGAGTTATAATGATGGTTTGGTTAGGGAGGTTTAATTGTTCTTCAGCAGGAGGGTTCTTGATTCTCTGAAGAGGTTTGATGTTGGTGTTAGGGGGGTTGGTAGGCCGCCTTACCCTAACAGCCTGATCATCCTTCTCGCTTTGATACGCTCATACTTTAAGCTGCCTTATCGCCAGACCGAGGGTTTGGCTAGGATGCTACTTGAGAAGCTTGGTGTAAAGGTACCAGACTACTCAACCATAAATAGGAGGGTAAGAAGCCTGACAATACCAGTAGACTTGGATGATTCAAGCAGCGTCTATGAGTTAGCGGTAGATAGCACAGGCTACAAGGTTTCGAATAGAGGTGACTGGGTGAGGGAGAAGTGGAAGAGGAGGAGAGGATACGTAAAGCTACACATAGCAGTAGATGTGAAGTCTAAGAAGATAGTGAGCCTAGAGGTAACAGACGAATCCATAGGAGACTCAAAAGAATTCAAACCACTCATAGAGAAGGCTTGTGAAAGAGGTGTAGTGGCTAAGGTGTATGCAGACACAGCATACGACTCAAGAGCAAACTTCAACCCCCTCCAAACAATAAAAGCTGAAGCAGCAATAAAACCGAGAAAGAACTCATCAACCAAGGCTCACACCTAAGAGCCAAGACCGTAAGAGCCTACCTCCAAAACCCAAAGGCTTGGAAGGATAGCGTAAGCTATGGACTAAGATGGATAGCAGAAACCTGCAACTCAACAACGAAGAGAACACTAGGAGAGTTCATAAGAGCAATAAACCCAACACAAATAATACAGGAGATGAAGATAAAAGCCCTAACATACAACATACTAACAGCATGGAGAGCGATCTAAACACACCCAAAAAAGACTGGAAAGAAGAACCCATTTTGCAACAAAGCAGAACACGAGTGTTCGAGCGGAATGGAGTTCCGCTCAAGCTTAAGGTGTTTAGGTTTGGTCTTCTACATCCAGCTATGCAGCCTCAGGAGGGCTGCTAAGGATCTTGTCCTGTGAGCTAGATTTTGCATTTGTATATTTTTGCCCTTAGGTCTCCATGTGAGACCATTCTTGTTTCGGTGATCTCTAAACTGCATTCGCTCGCAGCTTCTTCAAATCTCTTATAGGCGCCGGAGATCAAGACCAAGGTTCCAATTTGTATCACCTTTTTTAGAGCCTTTATGAGACCAACATACAGCTTCTTCGGGCTTCCGCTTGGAATCATTCGAATTCCGTAGGGTGGGTTTACCACAACGTGAGTTACGGTTTCCTTTGGGTAATCCTCTGGGATTGTAGCGTCTCCTTGAATGAACTTTATAGCCCTTAAGACGTCGGCTTTCTCTGCGTTTCTTATACCGCCCCGGAGGTGGTGTGCATACTTCTCCATGCCGAAGATCTTAAGGGAGCAACCCGTTTTTGCCTCGGCAAGAAGGTTTTCTCTTATCTCCTCAAACTCTTCTTTTGCGAAGCATTTGAGTCTTAAAAATGCAAAATCTCTTCTCAGATGGTTTGGTGGGATATTGTACGCTTTGAAAGCTGCTTCTATTGGTATGGTGGCTCCTCCGCACATCGGATCTATCAAGCCCTCTCCATCGGGCCATTCGGCTATTTCAAGCATCGCGGAAGCTATAGTGGGCTTTACCGCAGCGGGGTGCTCATAGACTCTGTAGCCTCTTTTATGCAAGGATCTGCCTGTGGTGTTTACCCCTAAGACAAATTCGTCATCTCTCACTAGCGCGTATATTTCCACATCCGGCTCATCTAGGTCAACTTTAAGCCTAGTTCTATATGCTTCTTGATATGAATCTATTGCGGCTTGGCCGACAACCCTTGAAACATCCATGCTTGTGAAGTCGTGTACGCCTATCCTCTCGCTTCTGACCGCGAAGGACTGGTCTTTGTCGATTATCCAACCGTAGTCAACACCCCTAGCAAGCCTATATAGGTCATCGAGCTTAGCGAAGCGCTCTCTGCAGAGCGTAATGAAGATCTTATTCAACATAGATGCTTTCAGATGTAGGAGGTAGATGCTCTTGACATGCGCTTGGAAGAAGACCTTCCCCACATCCGGAGCCGCGCTCTCTCCGGTAAGCCTCTCGATCTCGCGGCAAACCAGATCTTCTAAACCTTGGCTTGTGGTTGCGAAAAACTCTCTATACATCACTCTCTACCCTCCTGTTGGCAAGGTCTCATACATTACGTGATGCCCCTTATACAACTACAAACAATGATGATAAGAAGATTTAGATATTGGACATGTTCGGAGCAACCCTTATGTAGCACGCTCTCTCTCCCCAGATTAGTTTGGATAACGCTGTTACACGCCGCAGTTTTCTTAAGACGACGGTAGCAGCAGGTCTAGCGATAGCAACAATAAGTATAGCTAGTAAAGATCTATTGCAGCCTCTTGTCTTACAATCTTATGCGCCAGAAGCTAAAACTGCCAGAACTAGTGTTGAGAAGTGGGTTCCAAGCGTCTGCCCATACTGTGGTGCCGGCTGCGGGATCCTTTATGAAGTTAATGGTGGAAGAATCGTAGCTATTCGCGGAGACCCTGAGTCTTGGAATAAAGGAAGAATATGTTTGAAAGGTGCTTCTTTAGCTGACCTATTTCTTCCCAACTCTAAGGGTACTAAAGATAGACTACTTAAGCCGATGATAAGAGAGGTAGGTAAAAGAGGGACACTTGATGGTTTCAGAGAAACCACCTGGGATGAAGCATTAACTTATATTGTTGAAAGATTAAAGGAATATACGAAGATTACAGCGGGTGATAAAGTAGCCTTCGCCATTTATGGCAGTGGACAAACTTCAACCGAATTCCACTACCTACAATCAAAGCTAGGGGTAATAGGTCTCAATATACATTCCGATAACAACGGTAGGCTTTGTCAAGCTACTAAGGTAATGGGAATGGTAATCTCTTACGGCATCGACGCTCCTCCGATGAGTTTTGATGACGTATACTATGCAGATAACCTATTCATAATAGGCTTCAATATGGCTGACACAATGCCTGGCTGGTTTATGACGAAGGTCATCGATGCTAAAGTTAAGAGGGGAGCGGATCTCAAGATAGTTATAGTAAACCCAGTTAGAATTTCTGCAACTCAGATACTTGACTATGAAGCTGGTGACAAGTTCATACCTATCATGCCTGGGACCGATGTAGCTTTCCTCAACAGCTTAGCTTACGTAGTGATTTATGAACTTGAAGGTGTTAATGAACGTTATGGCGGTGACGTCGATAAATGGTTTGATGAGATAGAGAAAGGAATAACAAAACCAAGGTATATTGATACGGCTTTTATAGAAAAGTATGCTATATTCTATAAAGGCGACTATAAGGTTCTTGCGAGGCTGGCAAAGGAAGGCCCACAAATCTTCAAAGAGCTCGAAGTTGGAGAAGGTCTTAAAGGATTTAAGGAGTTTGCAAAGTTTGTCTTAAAGTTTAAACCCGAAGATGTTTCTCCTCTAGTAGGTATTTCTCCGGAGGAAATCAGGGAAACAGCCAAAATATTCGTAAGGGGCAGAAACACCATGTCAATATACTTACAAGGGTATGGTCAGAGTTCAACAGGTGTCTCTAAGCACCTTACATTATCCACCCTCCACGTAATAACAGGGAGAATAGGTAGGGCTGGTGCAGGTGTTATGCCCACAGTTGGTCAGCCGAATGGGCTTGGTCAAAGGATAGGTGGGGCCGTCGTCGGAAGGTTACCTGGAAACAGAAATCACCCTGTCCCAGCTCACAGAGCTTCGTTGGCAAAAGCTTTGGCAAAAGGCATCCCAGAAATGGAGAAAGAAATACTAAATAGAATTGAGGTTGTAGTAGATGGAAATAAGCTGTCGAGGCTCTCGTTCACAGCAGTTGACATCTTTAAGAAGATCAGAGAGGGAGTTATTAAAGGCGTCTGGATCGTCTGCACAAACCCACTAGTTTCATTTCCAAATACTAATATGGTGGTTGAGGCGCTAATGAAATCCGAGCTTGTTGTAGTCCAAGACATGTACTGGAATGAGACAGCTGCGTTTGCAGACGTATTGCTACCAGCTGCTGCTTTATCTGGCGAATCTACCGGAACATTCGTTAATACTGAGAGGAGAGTTCAGATACTGGAAAAAGCTGTTGAGCCGCCAGGAGATTGCCTACCAGACGAGATAATTTTCTTATCGCTTGTATATAAGTACACAAAAACTTTAGAAAGAGAGGGGAGAATAGACGAAGCTAAGTTCATCAGGTTCCTCATCGAACCATTCATTAAAGGTTATGAGGATCTTTTTGAAAACGTGCAAGCAAACATCAAGAGATTACGTGAGGTTACCCCTGAAATTCAATCAAGAGTATTCTCAGAGCTCGCAGAGGTTTCTAAAGGTGTCCCATGCAACGATATGAGCGGGCTTTCGTATGAGCGGCTCCGTAGAGAAAGAGACGCTAAAGGCCTAAAGGGCTTTCAAATACCCGCCCCCTCACCTGACCATAAGGGGACTGAAAGGCTTTATGACGAATCGTTTGAGGCTACTTATAAAACGAGGTTCGCTACACCTGGCGGGAAGGTTAGATGTTTCTTATGGGATTACATACCTCCAGCAGAGTGGCCCGATGCAGAATACCCATTCGTACTTACACTCCCGAGGATCTACGAACACTGGCATACAAGGAGTAGAACGGGTAGGTGCGCCCTGCCACATAGGCTTAAACCCGAACCTTGGATCTCAATAAACCCGGTCGACGCAGAGAAGCTCGGTGTGAAGGGTGGCGACTTAGTAGAGGTAACGAGTAGAAGGGGGAAGGTCGTTGCTAAGGTTTTGATCGATACGCTCAGAACGCCAAGGGAAGGTGTTGTATGGATGCCTTGGGCCTACGGCTTCTTTGGCGATATGTTTATCGGAAAGCCTGAAAGCCCACCTGGCACTAGAACCGCTAACCTTGTTAGCAACGATGCGTATGATCCTGTATCGAAGCAGCCCGAGTTAAAGTTTACGGCTGTGAGGATAAAGAAGATGGTGTGAGGATAATGACGAAATGGGCTATGGTTATTGATTTGAGGAGATGTATGGGTTGCAGAGCCTGTATGCAAGCTTGTGGCATGGAGAACCTTGTTCCGATAGATTACACCGGTCCCGAAGCAGGTGAACAGATGTTCAAGTGGGTGAGTGGAGAAATAGAGTATTATAATATGAGGGTTTTGCAACTATCTCTTGATGGAAAGCTCCAGAATATCCCTATACCGTGCATGCATTGTGACAAACCTCCTTGCGTAGAATGGTGCCCAACCGGCGCATCTTACAAGAGATCCGACGGTATAGTGATGATAAATTCCGAGAGATGCATCGGATGCAAAACTTGCATAACCGTTTGTCCCTATGGTGCGCGATATGTTAGAAAAAGTGGTGTAAGTGGCTCCCCTCTTGGTGTAGTAGATAAATGTAAGTTTTGTTATCATCTGGTAGAGAAAGGGGAGTTGCCTGCTTGCGCCAGAGTCTGCCAAAGTAAGGCCATAACATTTGGTGATATGGACGACCCAAGAAGTGAAGTAAGAAAGTTACTAGCTTCAGTCGACCCTAGCAAGGTGAAAGTCTTGAAGAAAGAGCTAGGTACTAGACCAAATGTCTTCTATATCAATCTATGAGGTGAGCTTGTGATGGCTGATCTAATGTCCGAAATTATAGGCTCCCTCGGACAAGGACAAGGTGCCTCATTGCCTTGGGGCTGGGGGACCGTAATCTACTACTGGCTCGCCTCTATAGCCTCTTTCACTTTCATCACCGCTTTTGTAGCCTCTCTCCTCGGACGTGGTGATAGCTGGGCCGTGAAATGGGTGATACGTTTAGCAAGCCCTATAGCTATCTTTTCACTCATAGCGGAGGCGACCGAGCTAGGAAATCCCGCCGCAATCTACTGGATCTTCTCTAATATGTCATCATATCTTGCTATCGATGCGGCTTCTGCGGTCATCTTCATATTAGCTTTATTGATCTACGCCTTTGTGCCTAGATTACATAGATATGTAAGGGGAGCTCTAGGGTGGATCGTCGCTGCAGCCGCTACTGTTTGGCTTATAGGTAGAACTGGGCTACTAATCACAGCCAGCACGCGTCCCTTCCTAGCCCTGTCCTCTATGCCTGCGTTACTACTAATTTCATCGGTCATGCTTGGTATGGCTACCCTAGCGCTCACGTGGTCCTTGGGAGCCTTTACAGGCAGAAAGGATACATTAGACGATTTAGTTAGGTTAAACTCCTTAATAGCATCATCTATACCAGTATTCGCATTTATCTTAGGCTTCCAAATTCTAGGAGCGCTCTATGGAGGAGAAACCCTAACCAAATCTGCTACCCTACTTATATCTGGAGCGTCTTCTCCAATCTTCTGGACAGGTGTGATCTTAGGTCTCACCATACCTGGCGTTACCTACATTATTATAATGTACGGATTTAAGCGCAAAATGAGCGAAAGGGCCAAGTACGCAGCCTTCATACTCGCTACTACCCTTCTGGTTGTAGGTATGCTCCTCTTACTCGGAGCTTTATTCTCAGCTGGTCTCAGAACTCCTCTACCCGGTGAAGCATAAGGCATCCTTAAGGAAGGTATACACTCTGGCAACCTGTCCCCAACTGTAGAAGATAAAGACCATTTTTTGGCAATTACCCTTAAGTAAACTTAAGCGACATACAAACATACTCTTAAAATCTTGCGAAGGCGGACATGTTCGGAGCAATCTTTATGCACATTAAGAGTTCAACATAACTGGTGTTTGGGGTTACATTGCTCAAAAGCTTGTAGTACCAGAGTGGGTGAAGGTGGGCCATGCTCACGCCGCTTGGTGGAGCGTGCCTATTCTAATTGCAGCACTTCTTGTTCCAAGTTTACCTTTGGCAAGGTGGTTTAGGAGCTTCTTAATAGTGGTAGCATTTTTATGCCCTGGTTTGTGGCTCGTCCTAGGCCAGTTGGCACATTATCATCTTGGCATCGAGTTCGCCAAGTGGCTTATGCCTGTTTTCGAGATACCACTCTTCATAGCTTTAGTAGGCACCCTTCTTACAGCTGCGGGAGTCAAGATATCGTTCATAACCGCAGGTGCTGAACCAAAACCAGGTAAGTATGATATATTGTCATCAGTTGACGTAGATAGGAGAGTCTTCCTTGTACCAACCCTCACAGCGACGGTAGGCGTTATAGTAGCTTTCATTCTAACCGCTACCTTCAAGCTAACACATCAGCCTATTACGCCCGCAGCTCTCGTCCAGCTACACGATCACCTTGTGCTGATAAGCATCAGCGCAGTCATAGCCATCCTAGCGTTAAGGGTACTTAATGTCTCCAAGAACCTGTTTAAGGCATCTATCAGAATCATGGAGATAGCGGTGCCATTAACAGCGGCTGGCTTACTAGCATTTAACCTACTAGGGCTGCATAGCCTAGTCTGGGTTGTGCCGGCAGCCATATACTACATACTCCCAATCCTTGCATTCCTAGCAGCCATAGGGGTACTACCTAAAGCTTCCACAGAAGAGTCGCCCTACACACCAGCTATAAGAGTTTCGCTAGCATCTGTGTACGCTCTAATCCTAATACTTGTAGCCCAAGGAGCGTACATAGCGTTAGTATGGGATGCAAGCCCCAACATAACGGTTACCTTCAAACAGCCACAGGGGGTAAGCTACCCTGGCCCATATCCGGCTACTTTCCTAGGTACAGCTCCGGTTAAAGATACACCTAGAGGGCTAGAGAACGCTCACTTAAGCCCAGACTCGTGGTCTCACGTAGCAGCGATGTGGCTTATAACATTAGCTATTGTTGGTTCGGCAATCCTAGTTGAGAGGTTTAAGAAACCCGGATTACTATACCTATTCCTCGTCACAATTCCGATGGCTCCCTTTTTCAACATGGTAGGAAGATACTTAGCTTGGTGGGCAGGCCTCCCAGCAGGAGCACCTGGCGGTATTGGAGCAATGTATTATGCCGGACACCCACTAAAAGGGTTCAATATAATCTCACTGTTCGTAATAGGGCTTGTTCTACTCTACACCATGACTAAAAGCCCCGGTGAAACCAAGCAATAATCAAAATGGTAGAAAACTTTTATAGTAACCCTACACTAATTTTTTAATCAAGGTTTGGTAGCAACTTTCCACGTCATGTATGCTCTGTATAGAGGCAGATGCACTCTAGCTAATATCTTCAGGAACGTCGTGGTCTCACATTGTGAGAATTTTGATGGTGACGAGCTTGTTGGTAGGTTTATTGGTGTTAGGACTGATGTGAGTGAAGGGGCTCTTGAAGGATGCCTTAGGGTTAGTTTTAAACATACTAAGCTGCTTGATGAGCTTCTAACAAGTTTTATGAGGCATAGGATATTATACAGAATTGTTTACAAGAGTAAGAGTAACATAGTTCTATGGTTCAAGCATGGTGGAAATGTGTGTCAGATATGCCCAGTGGTACATGCTACTAGCGGAATTACACCGAAGGCTATGCTTGTAACACCCCTCGGACTCCTTTTTGAATTTATCTCGCGTGACAGAAGTAACATAGATGAAAACTCATTCCACATCCTTGTATCTGGTAGTGCCGATGAGATGATGGACTACATGTTAACAGCTAAAGAGCAGGAAGCCCTCTACTACGCCTACTCCAGGGGCTACTATAGTCAACCTCGAAATATAACATTACGCCGACTCGCTTTCGAACTAGGTCTTAGCAAATCTACTTTAAATGAAATTCTCAGGAGTGCTGAGAGGAAGATCTTAACCGCTTACATGAGACATGACCTACCACACCTAATTGTGAATAAGGTCTTGACTAGGAAGGCTAAAGTACACTCCTAACATTGTTCTACATTACTACTATGGTTAGAGCTTGGTTGAAGAAGTTTGCTTTGCTCTCAACACCCTTAGCAATCCTATATAGGTCATCAAGCTTCGTGAAGCTTCGCCTGCAAAGTGCTATGAAGATTTTGTTTAGCAGAGATGCTTTCAGATGCAGGAGGTAGACGCTTCTGATATCCGCCTGGAAGAAGACCTTTGCCACATCTGGAACCGCGCTTCCTCCAGTAAGCCTCTCGATCTCGCGGCAAGCCAGATCTTCTAAACCCGGGCTGGTAGTTGCGAAAAACTCCACCCTACATATCACCCTGTGCCCGCATCGCTGACTGAGTGTCATACATTGTGTGGGATGCCCCCTTTACAAGATGATTATTATAGCTATGCTGAAGCGCCTCTTATTTAGATAATGGATGAACATGTTCGGAGTAGTCTTTATTCGCATTCACATAGCGAGGGTGTGACATAAGGTGGAAGATACCATAAGACTAGGTCTTAACGTCCCTCTTTTTGTAGCTGGCTAGATATCTATTGCTGCTGGGACTTTCTATGGGATGGTTAGTGTTTTGGGGCTACGTTAAGAAATTAGGGATGAAGTTTGTAGGGTGGGTTTAGATTGATGAATGTTTTCACCGGCGAAGTAGGCGTAGGTTATTGTGTGGTCTTCTCTTGGGCCTCTGTGGAGGGGAGCTCTGGGAAGCTCTCCTTCATCCTCTGCTCGGCTACCGCAGCGGCTTCTGCAAGGATCTTCTCCGCCTCCTCGTTCGCTGCCTCGAAGTTTAGTGTTAGTCCACCAAGCTGTCCAGCCTCAACCAAGATGTTGCTCAGCATACCGTTTATCTCGCCTAGCTCGCTTTCAGCCTCAGGCATAACATTAGCCAACCCAGATCTGATAGATCTGATGATACCTGCGGCTGGTGCTAGCACAACCGCCACATCACCAATATCTTCGACGGTCGTTAGTCTGAGGGAGATCTGTTCTAATGCGAGCTTAGCTTGGCTTACCAGCTTACTCATCTTTCTAACTTCAGCCAGCTCGTTAGAGAGGGCTGTTGCGAGCTGTGTTTCGTGGTTTTGCATAGCGGTTACAGATCTTCTAAAGATATCTTCATCTTTCCTCTTGAGCCTCGCTAATATTGAATCCATCTTCTGAATTTCGGCTTGTAGCTGCCTCCTCACCCACTCAAGCTTGGGTTTAAGCGGAGTAGAGGGTTGGAACGCCTCTCTAAGTTTATCGGCAACAGTAGGTTGATCAGACTTAGCCCACTTCTTAGTGAACTCAGACATTTCCATTTACCTCTTATGCAAGCATCTCTCCTCAGACTTTAACGGCTACGCACCAAAAATAGTTGACCTCTCTGTCAGCTCGATGCTCACCTTGTTCGATAAACGTAACTATCGGTTAGCAAGAGTTATATGTAAATTCACTTACAGTGGTGTGCAGAAAATCATGATAATCAGCGTTACACCAGACCTTGCCTTAGACGAAGGCTATAGCTACGCTGGAGGATTAGGCGTCCTTGAGGGTGACAAGTTCTATGCAGCGGCCAAGCTCAACCTACCCTACAAAGTTCTCACACTCTTCTACGACCAAGGCTATGTGGACTACGAGTTTGATAAGGAAGGGAACCCCATACCTAAGCCTCAGCAGCAGCCAGAATCGTTTCTAAAGAATCTTAAGGGAGGCGACATCTACACCATACAGCTAAAAAGCCAAGATGTCAAGGTCGATGCACTAAAGTATCGACAAGGCTGGGCTGAAGCGGTCTTCTTCAAACCAGTGGAACCAGATTGGGCACAACGCCTAACCGAGCGGCTCTACATCGAAAACAGCTTAGAAGAAAAGTTCCTAAAGTACACGCTGCTAGCCAAGGCCTCAGCTGAATACATTAAGAGCACCGTGGGCATAGAGAATGTGGAGTTCATCGATCTGCAGGAAAGCTATGCTTGCATGCTCCCACTCATACTTAAAATTCCCGGAAAGTATCGAGTCGTTATACATACCGCTGGACCTTGGGGTCACCCAGCCTTCCCAAGAAGCTTCTTTGAAAAAGAGTTCGGCTACTATTTCCTAAGCGAAAATGTTTGTTTAACCGAGATAGGTCTAGCAGCTGCAAGCGAAGCCTTTGCAGTCTCAGCCAAACACTTCGAGCAGATGCTGAAGATCATACCTCACTTCACGGAGAAGCTTAGGTACGTTACCGATGGTGTTTGCGTTGAGCGTTGGATGAATCCTGAGCTGCTATTAGCTTTCAGCAAAGGCTACTTAAATCTAGCTGACTTCATGAAGATAAGGAAGGGTATCAGAGGTCGGTTCGTAGAATACCTCCAGCGGTACAAGAACATTGATGTTAAAGATAGGATGCTTGTTGCTTGGTGTAGGAGGCTTACAGGCTACAAGAGGCCCGAGTTCGCTAAGAAGCTCGTCGAAGAAACATCAAGTAAAGATGTGGTCTTTGTGCTTGCCGGGAAGCCACACCCCCAAGATGGTGCTGGATTAGAATTTCTGAAGGCGTTCTATAAGCTTCATATGGAGAAAGAGAATGTCGTCTTCATACCCAACTACACGGTTCAAGACGCCAAGGAGATTCTCAAATCCGTAGATCTGCTGCTCTTTACCCCGGTTTACGGGTTAGAAGCTTGCGGCACAAGCTACATGAAAGCAGCAATAAATGGCGTGCCAACACTCTCAACAAGAGATGGAGGCATCGTTGAATTTGTTGTTGATGATGTTAACGGCTGGTTCTTTGATCGTATGCCCGAAGGGTTCGTCGAGCCCACTGTAGCACCTAAGCAGCCTGAAGGGTTAGAGTATGATTCGTTCAAGAAGAAATTCAGATACATCTTGGAGATCTACAAAGGTAACCCTGAAAGATACTACAAGGTTTCGCTCAACGCCCTCTCAACATTCGTCATAAAGGCTAGTGTAGAGAGAGCTTTAAGTGAATACTACCCTAAAATAGCTAGGTGGTGAAGTTAGCATCTTATGCCGCTGAAGGTTAGTTTAAGTGTTGATGCGAGAGGCTTGAGCTGCCCCTATCCTGTAAAGAAGGCTGAAGAAGCCATACAGAAGGTGGAGGTAGGTGAGGTGGTTGAAATCATAACCACCGACCCTGGGTCTAAGATCGATATACCTGCCTGGGCTGAGAAGTGTGGACATAGGGTTGTTGAGGTAGTTGATCGTTGGCTTGAAATATACTTTTACGTGGAGAAGGGTTCTCTCAGCGAGCCGAAGGTGTAGCGTATGCGTCTAGGGTGAGTGTATATATCTACCTTAGCACCTCTAGCCCCGCAGACCAAGGTGACCCCGGTTCTCCACGCAGCGAATATACCGGAGTGAATAGGTTCTCTTATTGAGACAGAGATTGGTATGCCTACTCTGGCGCACTTTAATACAGCATCTGCGGGCTGACGACCAGTCGTCACAAGTATAGTCGAGTTGAAAACTATACCCTTTAGAGCTGCCTGCCCAATCACCTTATCTATTGAGTTATGCCTACCAACATCCTCTGCATAGGCAACCAACCTCCCTCCTTCGAATAGCCCCGATGTATGGACTGCCAAAAGATGCCCTCTAACGGAAAGTCTATTCAGCTCTCTAACCGCCCCAATCAGAGTGTCTAGGGTTATGGCGTAGTCTGATTTGACGTAGGGGTGGTCGATTTGATCTAATATGTGATAGAAGTCTTCGGTGCTGCCGCAAGCTGAGGTTATGACCCTTAACCTACCGTATTCAGACACCCTCTCCGCAACATCATGCTCCGTTTCGACAGACACCCTACCGCCCAAGACCTCAATCGACTTCACTTCTTCTATCGAGCGTATGACCCCTTGGCCCAAAAGATGCCCTAGAGCGAGCTCCTTGAGTTGAATGGGTGTCGCGAAGAGTGTAACCAGTTCTACACCATTGACCACTAAAGTTACAGGCGCCTCTAATGCAACTTCAGCTTCACGGAGCTCCTCAACACCCCTAACGTAATCTAACCTTATGCACCTTGTCTTAGTAGTTGCTTGCAACGTTAGCCTATCATCCTCCATCAATTGTATAGGCTAACTTTAACGCGTGCTGGTAATCCTCTACGGTGTTGATGTTAAGGAACGTTAGTAGCTCAGGGTCTAGGTTTCTTAGCTCATCTACATTCACGTAACGCACATTAGGTAAGTAATCCAATATAGAGAGGTTCTTGAATCTCCCAGCCTCCACACACCTACACGCTGCCTCTAGCGTTCGGGTCGTATGATACACAGCATGTAGCGGTTCCAGCATACCACTAGGCCAGATGGGTAAGGCGGCATCTGCTCCCTCAACCCTCTTAAAAAGCTCATCCACCACCTTAGGGTTCACAAAAGGTGCGTCACACGAAGTTATAAATGTGTATGGAGATTTGACAGGCTTTAAACCGCTACAAAACCCTACTAGAGGCGCTTGTATATCTACCTCGTCCTTAACTATTAGAGTCGACTCCGGGAGATGCTGCTTGTAAATCGCCTCGTTGTCCCCCTTATTTATTGCAACCACTACCTCATCTACGGCCTTAGCGAGTCTATAGGCAACTCTAGCAATAAGAGGTGTGCCTAGGAAGTCTAGGAACTGCTTCGGCTTACCCATACGTCTGCTCAAACCACCTGCCAATATAAGAGCAGCTCTCATCCCAACTTCTACTACGCCCTTTATGGTAAATAAACCCTTTATACCAAGATTAAAGAAGGTTGCTTAGCTAGCGGGGAAGCGTATGGATTACGATATTATCGTTGCAGGCGGAGGCGTAGCTGGCTTAACTACAGCCATTGCCGCTGCCAAGTATTCTAAGCAGAATCTACGCATACTTGTAGTCGATAGGAACTCGAGAGAGGAGGTTGGTAAGAAGAGCCCCAATGGGTGGATCTGTGGAGACGCAGTCAGTAAAAGGAGCTTAGAGTATGCAGCTTCAAATAGCGGTGTGGTTTTCAGCGAACCTGAAATAGAGCATAGAGTTAAGGGTGTGCTTCTCTTCTCACCAGACCGCAAAACCAGCGTGCTCTTCGAAGGCGAGGGCTATCTGCTTAACCGAAGACTCTTCTCTAAGAAGCAGATGCTTGAAGCGGAAAGGCTTGGGGTTGAGTTCCGATTCAACACAGTGGTCACTGGCTTACTTAGCGATAATGAGAGAGTTATTGGTGTGGTAGGAAGGGATGTGCATACCAACGCCAAGTTTACTGCCCGATGTAAGCTTGTGGTGGACGCAACCGGGGCATCCTCAAGGCTCAGAGCAAACCTTCCCATAAAATCGAAGGTTGAGCGTGAAATCGATAGAGACGACCTAGAGGCGACTGGAAGATACATCTACACCTTTACACCTAAGGAAGAGGATAGAACATACTTCGACCCAGAGTACTGTCTTATACACTTGGATCAAGACCTTGCTCCGGGCGGGTACTGCTGGACCTTCCCGAAAGGTGTAAACAAAGTAAACATAGGTCTTGGTGTGCAGAAAAGGGCTTTAGATGAGAGGAATAAAAGGCTTGGCCGAATCGACACACTACAGAGCCTGATTGACAGCTATGTTAAGGGCAACAGCGTGTTAGGTGAGCCCAGATTATCTCAAGACCCAAATGACCAAGGGAATACTTTTGGGAACTGGCAAGTGCCTGTAAGGAGGCAAAACGAATGCTTGGTTGCAAACGGCTACGCTCTGGTTGGTGATGCTGCGTGGATGCCTAGGCCGATAGATGCTGGTGGCATAGGGCCATCACTATATGGTGGCACAATATTGGCTAAGGTGGCTGTAGAGGCGGTAGAAGCCTCGGATACTTCTGAAGAGGGGCTGTGGCGCTACAACCTCGAGTACATGCGCATCTACGGGTATCAGATGGCTAGCTTCGAGGTTTTAAGAAGATATCTCCAGACATTACCCAATGATGACATAAATTACGGGATGAAGCATTTCCTCTCCAAAGACGACATAGAGCACATAACGAGAAGGGAGCATCCAGCCTTCAACAAAGTACAGCTCTTCAACCCGACGATGTGGCTTAGGATAATGCAGAGACCCAAGCTTGCGAAAGGACTTAAAACCGTATCCGAAACCAGCAGAAGGCTCATAAACCACAATCTAAACTACCCTGAGAAACCGAGCAAATTTTACGAATGGCAGCGAGATCTACATACCCTCCTTAATCAAACATATCAAGAACTAGGCTTAGTTAGGTAAGTTCAAGTCGTTCTTAATTTCTACAAATTATCAAATGCAACGATGTTAAGAGAGCTGCTTGAGAAGGTTGGGTTAGGTGGTGCTTCTGTGTTAATCTCCAGCGTTACTCGTATTTTTTGACAACCTTGCTTATCTCTCTTCTTTGGACGTATGCTAACTTCTGATTTCCTGTTTCACAAATATTATGTATGAAGTCAGGAAGCAGACTAAAACGAATGCTATTAACGCAATTATGTGTGGCCAAATTAGGTTTAGGCTCTGAAGTAAAGGTAGTGGGTTAGGTATCACATACTGTAGTTCACTCAAGAAGATTGGGTTAAGAAACCTTGCTGTAGGCGTTAGAATAACAACGGCAGCCTCCCAGTATAATATTGTGGAGGAGATTCTGGATAGGTTCAACTCTAAAGTAATCCTTTCTAAGCTATTTGGGTCTGGTATGAGATTGGCGGCGATGAGAGAAGCGATGGGGGTCCAGAGGAATGTAAAGAACCCCCAGATTGCGAAGCTGGCTATCGCCGAGGTTGAGGTGTGCGTAAATATTATGGAGAAGAGTTGCGACAGGGCTAGCCAACCAGCTATGTAGAGGATAGTTACCGCTGCAAATACCACCAGCCTAGCCAGCTCATCTAAGTTAGGTACAAGACCGACCCGTATGGCCAACCCGCTTGCTATACCTAATATGCCGAAAACCACTATGGTTACTGTGCTCAAACCCGATAAGAACTTCCCGTTTATAACAGCATCTCTATGCACAGGGTTAGAAAGCAGCCTAACCAAAGTGTTCTTAGCACGCTCTTTATTGATGGCGTCGAAGCCTAGACCGATACCAAGCAGAGGACCAAAGTATATTATGAAGAAGAGGAAGGGCGGTAGAGCACCACTAGAGGCTCTGAAGAGTAGCAAAAAGCTTCTCTCAACCCTAGCTTGTACTAACGCCTGTATGCCTAAGTATGCTGCCATCAAGCCAGCAACATAAATTATGGTGAAGAAGAACCAGAACCTCTTTGTTCCGAGGTAGTCGGAGAGTTCTTTTAGCGCTATGGTTAAGGTGCCGGTCAACCTTTAGGTTCACCCTCAAAGTATCTTGCGTAGATTTCGTCTAAAGCGTATTCGTGGCTTCGGATCTGAGTTAATGTGTAGCCAGAGGTTACGATGGCCTTCGCCAACACACCTCTTATATCAGATTTACACTCTATTGTTAATGTTGGTCCAGCTCTAGCTACCTTGATCACACCCTCTAACCCCCTTAAGGTTTCCTCTAGGGCTGGTGTTGCGTCTGGAACCTCTGCTTCTACGACGTACTTATCTCCAGCTATAACCTCTCTACCCAGATGCTGTATGGTGCCGGATGCAACTAACCTACCCTTCACAAAGATTCCAACTCTATCGCAGATCTTCTGCACTTGATAGAGTAGGTGAGATGAGAGAAGAGCGGTCTTACCTTTCGCTTTACATTCAACTATCATCTCCAGGATCTGTCTTACGCCTTCTGGATCTATACCAGTTGTAGGCTCATCTAGCAGTAGAAGTTGAGGGTCTTTGAGCAAAACATCAGCCATCCCCAGCCTCTGCCTCATACCTTTGGAAAAGGTTGAAACCTTCTTGTCAGCAGCTTCAGAGAGCCCAAGTGCATCGAGTAGCTTTGCGATCCTGCGCTCAGCCTCGACGAAACTTATGCCGTTGAGTTTAGCCGTATAGAGAAGGTTCTGCTTAGCTGTCAAGTCATCGTAGAAGCCTAGGTTTTCAGGCATATACCCAACCACCCTCTTCAGCTTAAGGGGTTCGCGTATAGGATCATAGCCGAGCACACGCAGCCTACCAGCTGTAGGCTCTGTTAAGCCCAAAAGCATCAATATAGTGGTCGTCTTACCCGCACCATTTGGTCCTAGAAAACCGTAGATCTCCCCCTGCTCCACTTCAAGATCCAGCGAATCCACGGCAACAAGGTCTCCGTACTTCTTGGTTAAACCCCACGTCTGTATCGCCGGCTGCATCCTCACCGCCTAGCTCATCTTCGACCAAGCCTAAGGAATATAAGCGCTAACACAACTACGACGACAGCAACCACCGCTAACCCAAGGGCAGTAAGACCTGGAGGCGAAGTGACCGTGACTCTGATATCGACAGAAGTAGAGACTCTACCACTATAGGCTGTGAAGGTTACCATATAGTCGCCTGGAAGGGTTGTGCTCGACGGCTTGATCTTCACGCTTATCTGTTGGCTTGCTTCTGGCGCTAAGCTGGGTATGAGTGTAGGCTCGAAGGTTACGCTCCACCCGCTTGGGTGGTTTGATGAAATTGATATATCTCTTAACTGAGCTGAACCTGTATTCTTCGCCACAAGGGTTAGGTATGCTTCTTCCCCAGCAACCGCGTCTGCATTAAGCCTTCCATCAACTGTGGTCAGAGAGAGGGAGTATGTTCCTGTTATCTCAACCGCAAGCCTAACGCTACTCTGCGTCTTAGCTGAGGCAGCTGTTAGTGTAATGTTGTATATGCCAGATTCAGTTTTAGGTGGAGGGTTGACTGTGACGGTTATAGTCTTGCTCTCACCAGCCTTCAAACTTAAACTCGTAATCTGGGTTGTTTCAAACTGAGGGCGAAAGGTGACAGTCCAACCTTGAGGTTGATTAGCGACTAACGTGAACACATCATCTTCACCACCAGTATTCTTCACCGTAACAGTAAACTCGAAGCTCGTTCCAGAAGGACCGCTTAATGTAGGGTACACTGTGGTTAAGGTTACACCGGGAGGAGGCGTAGGCGGAGCAGCGTATTCAATTATGAAACGTAGGTTTGATGCAGCACCTTGCCCGTCAAACGCAAACAAGGTTACCGTATTATCACCTCTCGAAGCATTTACTGGCACGTTTACTTTTAGAATGAGCTTTACGGTCTGCCCAGCTTGGAGGTTCAACTCTCTAACAGTGTAGCCTTCATAGTTCAGAGATGTATCCCAGCCCATAGGCGCATCTACCCTGAAAGAAACCTTGGTCGCTGAACCGAAGTTAGTGACGTTTACAGGTAGGTTGAGGGTTGTTGCTCTATCTACATAGAGGTGTGAGTAGACGCTTGATAGTGTAATCTGCTGGGCTGATGCGCACAGTATCTGCTGGGCGGTAAGGGCGAACATCAACACAAAGATCATAAGCAGATGCCGCTTCAAGAGCACTCCCATCTTACCACCTTCGATAGCTGTCTCTATAATAATTTTGCGGCCTTTAGTGGTAAAACACTAAGGTTCTAATTATGCGGATTTAGCCGTAAAATTCTTCTAGGAATTTTGAAGATATCTTATGGACGTACTCTGCTTTATTTAAAGCATCTTCTGCGTCTTTTTCGTCAAAGAGCTGGCTAGGTGCCTTACCTACGCTCTCTAATCCGTACATGCTTGGTGCTCTCTTCTCTGAGAGGTCCCTTGAAATCTCGGCAAGTGTATCTATCTCTTTCTTCATCCAGTCGGGGAATTTACCGCTACATATCTTGAGTATGTCGCCTACATCGTGAACCTTTGGGTATTCGACAGCGACTGCTCTTAAGCAAGCCTTCAAGGATAATTCGACACATTCTTGTGAGTAGCGTACCGTCTCCGGATAGTCGCCTCTCCTAAAGGCTGATCCAGCATCTATCAGTCTAGACTTAGCCCTACGCAGATAATCCATAGCCATGATATCGCTTCTCATAGCTCGATGACCTCACCCTTTCTCACCTCACTTTTGAGGTCCCAGTACCATCTTCCGTCTGGGAGCACGACCTTTCTAGCTCCTATCTCACATAGCTTCTTCTCAAGCGCTCCTAACCTACTCTTCATAAACCCGCCTTTGTCAACAACTACTATCGCTTCATTAAGCATGTCTAGATAGAATGGGTGGTTGGTCGAAGCCTCTTCTGGTTCCAATGCGATTACATCGATTAGCGGATAGACTCTTGCTCTCTCCCACATCTTTAGCCTAACATCCTCCACACCACTCAGCGCCCTCCTAACCAACTCCATTCTCTCAGAATACCTTTTAGGCAGCCCTTCTGCAACCAATAAGACGTCTATGTCGCTCTCAGCACGAGCTCGCCCCCTCGCCACTGAGCCAAATATAAGCAAGGAGGTGATTCTATTCCAAAAAAACTCCACCAGTTTGGCGATCACGAACTCCAGAATCGGCAGATACTCCTTCTGAGCGACCTTATCCCTCCACCTAATACCACCACGCTCTAGGCTCAAGATAAGAGGATGAGTAGCCATATACATCCCTCTACGATACCTTGTTAAGAACCCCTCTTTACATAAACGGTGAAGAATCAAGTTAGGGTTATCAACACCAACCACTTTCTTAAACTCCCTACTAGTGAAGCGATCTAGGCCAAAGCTTAGCAAGATTTGAGTATAGGCGTGCACTAAATTTGCCATTGGGAAATTATTACAAAAAATGATATTTATATCTATCTGAGGGGTTTTATTGCGCTTGCTTTGAATTGCACGAATACGCTGCTGCCTATTCTGAATTCGTCTAGCATAGATGCGCTTACATATGTGGCTAGCGGTACGCCTATATCGATCAAGACCTTTGCCGAGGCCCCCATTTTACATATCTCAGTCACAGTGCCAGGGAGGATGTTGCATCTACAGTGTTGCCACTTCTCCTTAACCGCTCCTTCTTGTGAAAGGACGATGTCTTGAGGTCTTAAGACTAGGGTTACCTCCCTACTTAGGTTGATGTCTTCTGCCTCAACTTTTATGAGCACTCCATTGACCTCTACACTCGCTAGGCCATCTCTTAACCCCACAACTCGACCCTCTAGGATGTTATATCCTAGGAAATCTGCTACGAATCTTGATTGTGGTTTTGTGAGGACTTCACTTTTGAGCCCTATCTGCTCTATCCTCCCGTTGTTCAGCACAGCTAGGCAGTCGCTCATCAACTCAGCCTCAGGAAGGTCGTGTGTCACATAGATCACGGGCAGATTCAGCGTGGCTAGTATCTTGGAGATTATGCTCTTCAACTCTCTACGCAACCTATCTCTGTTCAGAGGGTCGAGAGACGAAAGCGGCTCATCTAGGAGAAGAACCTTCGGGTTGGCGGCTAAAGCCCTAGCTAAGGCTACCTTCTGCTTCTCACCTCCACTTAAACTTTTGACATCTCGACCAGCCAAGTGGCCTATTTCAAGCCACCCCATAATATCCTTAACCTTATCTGACTTAGCATCCTTAAGAGCGAAAGCAATATTCTGCTCAGCAGATAAGTGGGGGAAGAGCACAAAGTCTTGCGGAACATACCCAACCCCCCTCTTCTCTGGAGGCAGATTTGTCACATCCACATCGTCGATGAGTATCCTACCTCGTTTCGGTCTTATGATGCCTGCCACACATTCCAAGATAGTGGTCTTGCCTGAGCCGTTAGGCCCTATTAACCCTAGGCAGCTTCCTCCTCTGACGCTGAAGTTTATGTCTTGTAACGTGAAGTTACCGCGTTTTACACTTAGATCTGAGACGCTGATCAAACCGCTAACCCCCTATAAAATAGTCTGCGTGTAATCAGAAGAGTGGCTACAGTTAACGCTAAGAGAATAAGTATGATAGCCATAGCCATCTCAAGATCCGCTCTAGCCAAACTGAGGAACATAGCGATCGATAGCGTCTCGGTCTTGAATCTGGTCGCACCAGCCAAAGTAACTGTTGCCCCGAACTCCCCAAGTGCTCTAGCCCAAGTCAACACAGCAGCCCCAAGTAAACCGCTCTTCGCAAGAGGCAAGGTTACCCTAAAGAATGCCCTTAGCTCACTCACCCCTAGCGTCCTAGCGATCATCAAATATCTCGGATCTATGCCCTCGAACACAGGTTTGAGCAGCCTAACAGCCAGCACACTTACCACAGCGAACTGCGCCAAAATCACTCCAGGGACTTCGAAGACGAATTTTATAAGCGAGGTGTTAATGAGGGCGCCTAAGGGTGTGTTTGTGAAGAAGATGAGCAGAGCCGTACCCAAGGCTACAGGTGGTAGCGCTATTGGGATATCGATGAGCGTATCGATTACGCTCTTACCTGGAAATTTAGCGTACGCTAGAGCGTAGGCTGCTGGAATCGCTAGGGCTAGGGCTGCTGCTGTTGAGATGGTCGCTGTGGATAGGGTGAGGGAGATCGCGAATCTTATTTCCTCAGATAATATGGTTGAAGCTAGTGCTGAGGGGTTCGTGAAGAGGCTGGATGAAGCTATAATCGCAACTATGAAAAGCGAAAGGAAGATTAAGCAGGCGAAGGCTGTAGCCCTAAGCGGGCTCATCCTATACCACCTTCTCTCTAAATTATATCTTCAATAGCTGCGTTCGGAGCATACTGCCTAGCCTCCTGCTCACTAGCAAAGTACCCATACTTAGCCCAGATCCCGGCAACATCTTCAGACGCTAGAAAATCAAGGAACTTCTTAGCTAACACCTTATCTTCAGCGAAAACAGATACCGCACCAGCAATATACCCAATTTTAGGCACTTTACTCGGCTCAATCCATACCCTCTCAGCCTTATCAGGATACCAATCTACAAACACGTGCCAACCTATGATCGCATCAACAGCACCGGTAGGTATTAGAGCAGCAGTTGCATCACAGCTCTGCGCGTAAACTACGATATTACGCTTTACACTCTCCCACAAACCATTCTTCTCCAGCAGCTCTTTTGCATAAAGCCCTATACACACTGAGATAGGGTCAGCGATACCTACCCGCAACCCAGGCTTAGAAAGATCCTCAAGCGAAGTAATGTTGTGTGGATTACCTTTCTGGACGATTATCGCTGGAACAAGGTAAGCAAGCTTCTTCACCGAACCTTTATCTAAAATATTAGATTTCGCAGCTTCAAGCAGAAACTCTGGCGAGCCGGGTATGAACAGGTCTCCCGTTTTCGCTATCTTCATCGCTGATAGCACGCTACCTGAGCCGCCGAGTCGAAACTCGACCTTAACCCCATATTTGTCTTTGAACAGCTTTGCAGCCTCATCATATACTGGCGCTGCGGCTGCACCAGCAAAGACCGTAATGCTCTTGGATGGGGTTGCTGGTGCCAGGTAAAGTGGGGCTGTTATTAGAGCACCTATAATCGCGCCGAGTAAGAAGGTTATTACCGTTCTTAGACGCATCTCCTTATCTACCGCCTAGCTTGTATAAGCTTGTATTTACCTTAAGGATTGTGGTAAGCGAAGTGGTTTACAAAGATACTTTGTGAGCTTATGATTTCGATGGAGATAGAGAGGGTCGAATCGCGGCTGCTAGCCTTCTGCTGCTATCAATGTTACGGATGAGCGTAAGTCCTTTAGCTTACGAATTTTAGAGGTTATGATCTCCTTCACTTCCTCAAGCGAACTAGCCTCAACTTTAACGATGAAGTCGTATATGCCGTATACGGAAGTGGCTTCGACTACGCCTTTTATCTTTTTAAGCTCCTCTAAGAACTCCTCCTCCACGTCTGGTTCAGTGTTTATTAGCACATACGCCTTAGGCATATCACAATACCTATGTCGCCCGGGTAAGATAAATCTAACTTCTTAGATCTCTACCCATAAACCCACACGCTTCTCAAGAGCCTTCTGGTAAGCTAGCTTGGCCGCTGCAGCATCAGCCACACCCACCCCAACACTCTTCCATAAAGTGATCTCTTCTTCGCTCTCCCTACCCTTCTTTCGATTCGACACAAGGTCTTTGAGCTCGCACCATATATGATCTACCGTGATAGCCCCTTCTCGTATGGGTATCAGTATGTCGCCAGACTCAGATAGCACACCTTCTTTTGTGTCAACCACAACCTTAGCACGCTTTACCGTTGTTGTATCCAACTCTCTCCCCTCTGGCCCAACCCAGCCTATCGAAGCTATGTGCACACCTTCTGCTAAGACCCCGCCATCAAAGACAGGCTGCTTAGACGTTGTTGCAACGATAAGTATGTCTGATTTCGACGCAACATCGTTCGCTGATTCCTCCACCTGCACCATCAAACCTAACTCTTCCCTAACTTTTACCGCAAATCTTCGACTCCTTTCAACCAAGACGTCGTACACATATACTCTTTTAGCACTTTTCACCTCCAATATGCCTTTCAGCTGGTACTCAGCTTGCACACCAGCACCTATTACACCGATCGACTCCGTACTTCTTCTAGCGAGGTGTTCCGCTGCTATAGCGGTCATCGCCGCTGTTCGCATCGCCGTTATATGCTTACCATCCATAACCGCAAGCGGTGTGCCCGTCTCTGGATCTATGAGACAAAGAATGGATGATGTGGTTTCCAAACCCATTTTGAGGTTATCTGGGTAGACGCTAACCACTTTAAGGGATAGGCTCTTAGACCTCTGAAGATAGGCTGGCATAAAGAGCACAGAACCATTATACTCAGGCATTTCGAGTATCGTCCTCCTAGGACTCTTCGCACCGAGCTCGGCAAGCTCAAGAAAAGCCTCCTCTACCGCCTTGATAACATCCTTCATCACAAGTAGTTGCTTAAGCTCGCCTGCTGAGAGTAGTAGCATCAACCCTATCCTTCTCTAACCACACATTTAAAGAGCTGCTCCCCCTAAATGTTGCTGTTGGCTTCACTAACCTTCTACGGTGGAGTAGGTGAAATAGGGGGCAACTGCATCCTAGTGGAGGATCGAGACACAAAAGTGGTCTTAGACTTCGGCGTGCCTTTTGCGTCAAGGAACAGATACTACTCACCACCTTATCTAAGTCCAAGAAGCATAAACGCTCTGCTCAAACTTGGTCTCCTACCGAAGATAGAAGGCGCTTATGACGTAGATAAGGATGAGAATGCCTTGAATGCTGTTGTTATAACTCATGCGCATCTGGATCACGCAGGCTACATTGGCTTCTTAAGAAACGACATACCTATCTACTGCGGAGAAGCGGCGGCTAAGATACTCAACTACCTATCCGAAGTGAGGCAGCCGACGATAGAATTCAATATTAAAGGGAAGAAGATAAACACCTTCAGAACAGGTCAGAAGATTAAAGTAGGCTCAATAACAATAGAACCTATACACGTTGACCACTCGATACCGGGTGCATACGGCATCATACTCCACACCTCAGAAGGCTCAATAGTATATACTGGCGACTTTAGAAGGCACGGTCCACTCTGGCGGATGACCGATGAGTTTATCGAAAAAGCTGCTGAGTGTAGACCAGAGGTGCTAATCTGCGAGGCGACAAACATGATCGGGGCCTCGGTTTCATCCGAAGAAGAGGTCTTGAATAAACTCAATACGCTGGTAGCTGAGACTAGAGGTTTGATTATCGCAGACTTCTCGAAAACAGATGTGGACAGGCTGCGCTCCTTCTACGCGGTCGCAGAAAAAAGCGGTCGAACCTTAGCCATTTCTCTAAAGCAAGCTAGACTTCTTTGGCATCTGCGCAGTGACCCAAAGATCAAGCTACCCAGCTTAAGTAATTTGGTTGTATATAAGAAGCATAAGAAGAGGTATGAACACTGGGAACACGAGGTCTTAAACTCTACAAGTAGCGTTGACTCAGAGGAAGTAGCTAAGAAGCAGCGTGAGCTCATACTAGTATCATCCTACTACGAGTTCGAGGAGCTCATCGAAGTTGAGCCGCAGGCTGGTAGCTGCTTCATCCTCTCAGCATCAGAGCCCTTTAACGAAGAGATGGAGCTCGACTACGAGCGCATAACCAACTGGCTTAACCACCTAGGTTTACCCCATTACCACATACATGTATCAGGGCACATAATGCCGACACAGCTTAGAGAAGCAGCTCAAAGAATAGGTAGCGAGAAAATATACCCTATTCACACGGAGTACCCCAATCTATTCTCAAAGTATATGTCTGACATCTGCAAGCGAATAATTCAACCGACAAAGGGTGCCAAATATCCCATCTAAAGCGATGTTAAGGCGGATACAAGATTAAGAACTCTAAACTGATTTTCGAGGATTTGTTTAGGAAGAGAATACTCGCTTAGACTCTAGAATGAGTTCAGCTAGCTAATAACTCTCCACCATCCGCTACCATCCGGATTGAAGTTGCAACGCAACACCGCTACTTAACTAGGTTTCGCAAATGGAATATCTGCGTTCTTTGCGTCTACTATGATTATTTGTCAAAAACATAAAAATATTGATGTTTAGATCAGAAGTTAAGTGAATTAATTTTAGAAAGATTAAAGTAAAAGGCGGGACAGCTCTTTGGAGTATGAACTGTCTAGTAATAGGTGGCACTGGGTTTATAGGGTCGCACATAACAAGGAAACTCGTAAATGAGGGACTTAACGTAATAACTTATAGCCCATCCGGCAACCCACGCCTACTCTTAGACATCGTTAACAGAATTAAGATAGAGAGAGGCTCTACCACTGAGCTCGCTGAGGTTCTAAGCGTTATGAAGAAACATCAAGTTAAAGTCGTTGTGTATGCCGCCGCTGAGCACCCACCCTGGACGCCTATGAATATTGTGAAGACAATGATCCTCGGCTTCACAAACGTCCTTGAAGCGTCGAGGCTGATGGATGTTGAGAGGCTCGTCTGGACCAGCTCATACGCCCAGCTAGGTCCACCGGAACTATATCCTACTGAGAGGGTTAACGAAGACGCACCAGTAAAGCCAGGCATGCTTCACGCACCCAGTTATGTTTCAAATGAATACATGGCGAATCAATACTACGAAATGTATGGGCTTGATGTCCTCAGTATGAGGCTTGGTATCAACTTTGGTCCTGGAAGGGAGCGTAGAGGCGTCTTCGACTTCATCATAGACCTGTTCGAAAACCCCCTCTTAAAGAAACCTGTAAGAGTACCGAATGGTGACGCCAAGTACACCTTGCAGTATGTTAAGGATGCTGCCGAGGCTATATGGTTTGGTGTAAAGGCGAAGAGCTTCAAGCATAGGGTATTCAACACCTGCGACGAGGCCTGCACACTACGTGAACTCGCCCAATACGTGAAAGAAGAGATACCAGACGCCGACATCACAGTAGAGCCAGGAGGAAAGACACCAAGGGTTCTAGTGGATGCGAGCAGAATAAGGCAAGAACTAGGCTACACCCCACGCTACGGAATAAAAGGAGGCGCAAAAGACTACCTACAAGAACTAAGAAAGACTTTGCTCGCAGGAGCCTAGCCCACACTACTTGCTCTGCAGGTGAGATTTTAGTTAGCCACTACGTCCTCTGGAAAGTATAGCTGAAATACACAAATCTAACACCGATTTTTGAGAAAAGGTACTATTGAATTCTGTCAAATGTACACACCTAGAAATCCTTCTATGGTATACCGGCCAATCTCGTTGGTTCTTCCTTTGAGAAAGAAGGTTCTGCGCATAGACGAAATGGCTGTGCTTATGTGTTCTAAATGACATCTCACATATCGTGAGCTACCCCAACTTTCTTCAAGGAAATTTACAGAACCTAGGGAATAAGTTAAAATACAAGTATAGCATTATTTAAGTGAGATGAGTACTACTGACACCATAAAGCTCTTTAAGGGTGTAGTTGATAATCCTTTGGCTCGTTGGACTCTGAGACGCATTTCAGGTTACTGTGATGACTGTAACGAGAACAGGCTTGAAGTCGCTTTACAGCTCTACGTGGGTACAAGAAGGGATGCTTGCGTGAAGTGCAGGGCTGCGAAGTTCATTGTTGAAAGAGTTGTTAAGAGCGGTGCGAGCGCATTTGGGGCAAGTGAGGAGCAGATAAGAAGCAAGTTCAAGGATCCATATTGGAGAAGAGGTTTGGTTAATGTTATAAGGGGGATAAGCTATTTTGGCGTTCGTAGACCCTTTGTACCAGGTGCGCCTTTTCAGATAGTCTGGAATATTACGAGGCTCTGTAACCTTAGGTGTAAGCATTGTTACGAAAACGCCGGTAGGCAGGACCCGAATGAGCTTACCACCGATGAAGCGCTCTTTGGTATAGATCGGCTTAGTAGGGCTGGTGTGGTGAGTATAGCGTTTTCCGGCGGAGAACCAACGGTTAGACCCGACATACTTAAACTCATTAGACACGCCTCGGATAAGGGAATATATGTTGCTATGGCTACCAACGGCATCGTGTTTTCTGCACGTGACCGTGTTAGGGAGTTTAAGGAGGCGGGTCTTAACTTCGTCCAGATAAGCTTAGATGGTCTTAACCCTACTACGCATGACGAATTTAGAGGCGTGCCAGGAGCTTTTGAGAAGACGATTCAGGGGATAAAGAATTGTGTCGCAGAAGGTTTGTTCACAGAAGTCGCTTGCGTTGGCACACACTTCAATTATAAGCAGATTCCAGCGATCGTTGATCTATGCGATGAGCTGGGTGTGGATTGGTTTATGCTCTACAACTTTATACCCACTGGTAGGGGTAGAGATATAGTAACAGCAGACCTAACCCCAGACGAGCGTGAGCAACTCTTACGAACACTTTGGTTGAAGAGGAAGACAACGAAGAAGGTTGAGATTCTGTCTACTGCGCCTCAGTTCGCTAGGGTAGCGAAGGAGGTTGAAGCTGAGCTAGCTAAAGCATTCGAGGGGTCTAATGGCACCTCACAACTCGAATGCGACGGCTTGGTCATACCAACCCACTTCTATAACCCTAAGCTTCAAGGTGAGCTCACCAAGCTCGCCGACTTTATCGGCGGATGTGGGGCAGGAAGATTCTACGTTTCCATAGAGCCGAATGGTGACATATATCCTTGTGTCTTCTTCCCGCACGTGGATGAAGTGAGGATAGGCAACCTAATACGTGACGACTTTGAGAAGCTGTGGGTAAAATCTAACTTACTGAGTAAAATAAGAGATAAGGATCTAATAGGCGGAGGATGCAGAGATTGCCAATACCTTTACATCTGCGGTGGCTGCCGAGCAAGGGCATACAACTACTTTGGTGATATACTCGCCCCAGACCCAGGGTGCAGAGCGAACATAGCGTACTGGGAGAGCGTAGCTGGGACGGTGAAGGTTAAGGAGGCGTAGTTTCTGCCCATCATAACCATCTACATAAAGCAAGGAAGAAGCGAGGAGCAGAAGGCGCAGCTAGTCAAAGAGATAACTGAAGTAACCAGCCGGGTTCTGAATACGCAGAAAGAGAAGGTTGTAGTAGCGATAGTAGAGCTGCCAGACACCAACATCGGAAGGGCTGGTGTTCTGCTCTCCAGGGAGAAGCCCTAGAACAGGCTGTGTTTTAAGGCTCAGTATGTGCCTTGGGGTAACGTGACCTGGGTTGCGAGCAGAAACGTTAGAGGCTACTATAACACCTTTAGGTATGACCTTTGCAGTACGATAATGTTAGAGTCTTCGAGGGACGGAGTGGTCACAGAGTTGCGCAGCTTCGTCAGATACGTGGAAAGATGTTATGCGGTTATGTTGAAGATGTATTAGGTGAAATACCAGATCCGATTATATTCATCGATGGCTCTGAAGTTATAGCTGCTAAGATTAAGGAGTTGGTTAGAGGCTAATGTAGCGATTAGTTTTTATCTAGTGGCGTTATATTTATTGTGGAAGGTGTGCTGAACTGGACTTGGAGCGGTACGCCAGGCAGATCTCGCTATTCGAGATAGGTCTAGAGGGGCAGAGTCGGATAAGATCTGCTAGGGTGTGTTTAGTTGGTGTGGGTGGGCTAGGCTGTCCAACTGCGCTGCAACTAGCGGGAATGGGTGTTGGATATTTGAGGTTGATAGATAGGGACACGGTCTCCAAGACTGATCTGCACCGCCAATATCTTTACTCTTCCTCTGATGTAGGGTTGCCCAAGGTCGAAGCAGCGCTCAGAAGGCTGAAGGATCTAAATCCGGATGTAGAAGTAGATCCGATACCCGAAGCGTTAACGCCGTTGACAGCAAAGCGTTTAATCGAAGGTGTCGATGTTGTTGTAGACGGGTTAGATAGGATTTCACCTAGATATGCTTTGAACCGAGCTTGTGTGGATCTGAAGATACCGTACGTTTTTGGTGCAGCCATCGAACTGATGGGTAGCGCTACATCTATCATATCAGGAGAGACGCCTTGTTTAGAGTGTATCTACCCTTCGCTGAACGATGAAAATATGGATAGGTGCGCCATAGTTGGTGTTCACCCCTCTATTCTCAGCATCATTTCAAGCATGCAGGTTTCAGAAGTGGTGAAGATCATTACAGGTAAGAAGCCTCATCTAGCTGGTAAACTATTTTTTGCAGACCTTTCGGGACCATCCTTTGACCTCATAGAGATCTCTAGATCACAAGAGTGTTGGGTATGTGGCAAGAGAAAAGTGGTTGAGGAGCCTAAATATGGCGTTGAGGTAGAAGAGTCTTGCGCGAGGGATGGGCGGGGCACCTTTTTCATAACCCCTAGTCAACCAAAAGCTGTTGACTTGGGTAGGTTAGAGGAGGCTCTAAGGCTTAGGGGGTATCAGGATGTGAAGAGAAGTCTTATGGGAGTTTCATTTGACTACTCTCCGAGAATGAGGGTGCATATCCTTAAGAGCGGCTTAGCGGTCGTTCAAGTCGCTCCACCTAGGGAAGAGGGGGACAGAGATAAAGCGTACAAAGCCTATTTGGACGCTTTAGAGTCGATGAAAGCTGCCTAAAAGAAAGTCTTTTTAGCACCCTATCTTTAGTATGTGGAAGGTGTGTTAGATGGTCTTTGTGGCTAGGTCTGCTTCTGCTGCCGAGTGGCGAGTTGTAGCCAAGGCTGTCTCTACGCTTGTTGAGGAGGCTACGTTCGAGGCTTCGGCTGAGGGGATTTCGTTTAGGGCTATGGATCCGAGCCACGTCGCTTTGATCGACCTCTTCTGGCCTAACTCAGCCTTCGAGAAGTATGAGTGCGATAAGCAGTTCAGATTCACGGTTAGGGTTGCCGACTTCGCCAAGCTCCTCAGCAGAGCAGATCCGAAGGATAGCGTTGAGGTCTCGTCTAAAGATGAAGGTAAGCTAACGATTAGGTTCTCCAACTCCTACACAAGAGAGTTCAGCATAAACCTACTTGAGTCGCCGGCTCAACCAACTCCCTTGCCTAAGATAACCTTTAACGCTAAGCTTATGTTAACTGGTGCGACACTTCAGCAGATCTTGAGCGATATCTCAGCGATCTCAGATCACATCACCATAGAGGTGAGCAAAGAAAGGGTAACATTCGCAGGGAGAAGCGAGCAAGGCACAGCCTCGGCCACCCTAGACCGAAGAAGTCCCGAGATCCTCGAATTGACCTTAAACCAAAGCGAGCCGGCTAAAGCGACCTACAGCATAGAATACCTCCTTAACATAACGAAAGCAGCGGGCTCACAGCAGCAACCAGTTATATTAGAGTACTCGACTAAGATGCCCCTCAGGCTAGAATTCAAATTAGGGGATCAAGGCGGAAAGATTGGATTCTACCTTGCACCTAGGGTAGAAGAGAAGTAGAGAGAAGTGTTTAGCCCGCTCTTCGTATCTTCTTGCCTAGATGTATGGCTTCACCTATCGCGTCTAGTGCCGCCTCCTTTAAGGCTTCTGACAGAGTTGGGTGCGGGTGGATGGTCTTCGCTAGATCAGATATGGTTGCCCCCATCTTCATCGCTAAAGCCGCTTCAGGAATGAGGTCTGAAGCCCTTGGACCAATAATATGTACACCGATTATCTTTTTGCTACTTTTCTCTGCTAACACCTTTATCAAACCTTCCGTTTCACCTAGGGTTAGTGCTCTGCCGCTTGCGGTAAAGGGGAATCTACCTGTTATGAAGTCAATCTTCTGCTCACGAGCCTGCTGTGTAGTTAAACCAACTGCAGCGACCTCAGGTATTGTATAGATGCACCTAGGCACAACCCTTGAGTCGTAGGTCGAGTTTAGACCCATAGCGTTTTCTGCGGCAACGATACCCTGCTCAAACGCAACGTGCGCTAGACTCACGGTTACAACGTCCCCTACAGCATAAACCCCTTTTACGGACGTCTCCATTCTCTCGTTGACCGATATCCCTCTCTCAGTATAAGCTACGCCAACCTCCTCCAGACCTAGATTCTCAAGATTAGGTATATGCCCAGCCGCTAGAAGCACCTTCTCGACCAAGATCTTTGATTCGGCACCATCGGTTCTGATGCACACTTCTACGTAGCCGTTTTTGGGCCGAACCTCCTTAACCACGCTTTTGGTGTAAACAGTGACTCCACTTGAGGTGAGAATCTTACTGAGCCTTGTGCTCATCTCCTCATCCTCTAAGGGTATGATGTTAGGCATCATTTCAACTAACGTTACTTTAGAGCCCAGGTTTGAGTAGATGGTTGCGAATTCAACACCTTCCGGTCCGCCGCCAATTATGAGGAGCGATTTAGGCACCTTCGTAGGTGACAGAGCTTCGTGCTCGTTGGTCATCACATCTACTTCGCTTAAGCCAGGTATTGGAAGTAAACGATTCTTTGATCCGGTCGCCAATATGATGGCCCTACCATTCAATTCCAACTTAGAACCATCGGGTCTATTCACAGAAACCTTGTTCGGGCTTATGAGCCTACCTCTGCCCTGTATTAAAGTAACGCCGTATGAGTTTAACAGATATTTGATGCCATCCCTTAGGCGTGAAACTATCTCATCCTTACGCCTAACCATTGCTTCTAGACTAAAGTCGACTGAGCCTAGTATGACCCCGAACTCCTTAGCCTTTCGAGCCTCGACCAGGCACTCAACACTTCTAAGTAGAGCCTTGGTAGGTATACAGCCCCAGTTAGTACAGGTGCCTCCGAGGTGTGCGACCTCTATAAGTGCGGCCTTCCCACCTAGCTGGGCTGCTCTGATGGCAGCAACGTAACCCCCAGGACCGCCTCCGACAACTATAACATCATAGGTAGGGGCAGACATATCTCAAAGTGCGGTAGAGGTGTTATTTTTGATTTTCTAGATGGGTATTTTGCTGCCCTCACGCATTAGGAATTCTTGCGGTACTTCAGGAAACTTTGCTTTCAACTCCTCCTCAGCCACTCTAGTCGCTTCTTCGATGATCTGCTCAGCATCTGCGTTGGCTGCCTTAATGTCTAGTTGAAAACCTTCGTTTGCAGAGGCGTCTACAAGTATGCCGTTAAGTAGGGTTGAGATTTCTGTGAAGCCTTCTTCCGCTTGCGGTACAACTTCCCTAATTATGTCTTGAACACTTCTGACAGCTGATACTGCTGGCGCCAGGGTTGCAGCGATATCCCCTGCGTCTGTGATTGTGTTGATTCTAATGCAGATCCTTTCTAAAGCGAGTTTAGCGAAGATCACTTGCTTTATGAGATTTCTTATCTGTGTGAGCTCGTTTGCGTAGATGCTTGCTTTCCTTTTATTCCTCAATTTTACGCACCTTATCACCTCGCTGAATATGTGTTTATCCCGCTCTTTAAGACGCAACAGTAGGTTGTCTAGTGAGATTATCTGAGTCTGTATAGATCTGACGGCTTCCTCCAGCTTCTTCTTGCTTAATGTGGGGTTGCGGAAGCGCTTAACAATCTTTTTACTGAAAGTAAGCCTATCTTTTTTATCCCATTTAGATGTAAAGTCCACCATACCATAGGCTACTTTTCCACTACTCCGCTCTATAACATCAAGTTCAAAACCGTCGACAACCTACTTAAATAATGTGAACACCAGCTGCCTTAAATTTGTCTAAAGGGTCGAGAATTCTTCACATACGCTATCTTTGGCTAACTCACCCAAATACCACAAGGTGAACAGATTGGCTGATATAATCGTGGCAACCACGCTGCTCGTATTGGCAGCAGTCGCATCGATCGTGCTCACCAGTTCCTATCGAAAACTTTGCAGAAGCGCATTAAAGAACGGTAGCACACTTAGCGTTATTCCCGCAACCAAAGAGTACGCTCCTGTCTTAGAAAAGCCGGCTGAAACGGCTCAAACGGTTGAGGCCACTCAAGTAACAGTGGAGGAAAGCCGACTAACGCCTGATAGCATACCTAATGAACCTGTCGTAACGCTAACCAATGTCCATGAGAAGCCTTCTGACACTCTCTTTAGCATCGAGCAACCAGCACCAATAGTAGTTGCTGAGGCGACGCAGCAAGCAGCATCAGCAGAAGAGAGTAAAGCAACGCCCAAAATAACTAGGGGGGCTAGAAGAAAGAAAACCACGTCACATACGAGATCGACTAGCAGATCTAGAAAGAAGGTGTCCAAAGCACAGCCTAGTACTGAGTCGCAGCCGCCTAGCTAACCAATGGTCTTACACGAACCACATCTGTATTAGCTAGGTATCGTGGCAGGGCGCCTGTGAGCACCGCTATCAAGTTCTCGGCTGCGATCTCAGCCATCTTATTTCTTGTTTCTGTCGTCGCGCTTCCTATATGTGGTGTTAGGACAAGGTTATCTAGTTTGAGCAGTGGGCTGTCTTCTGGTAGAGGCTCTTTTTCATAGACGTCCAGTGCTGCTCCTTTTATCCACCCTTCTTTAAGCGCTTTGATTAATGCCTTTTCATCTACTATGGCACCTCTCGAGGTGTTTATCAGATAGGAGGTAGGCTTCATTAAACGTAGCCTCTTTTCGTTGATAAGACCCTTCGTCTGTTCTGTAAGGGGAAGGTGAATGGTTACATAGTCGGATGTTGAGAGAAGCTCTTCGAGGGAAACGTATCTTGCGTTAACAACTCTCTCTTTATCTTCAGGAATTCTATGTCGCTGATGGTAGAGGATCTGCATACCGAAGCCTGTAGCCCTCTTTGCAACAGCATACCCTATCCTACCCATCCCGATTATGCCAAGGGTCTTACCATAGACGTCTGAGCCAAGTAGAAGGTTAGGCGCCCAAGCCACCTTCCATAGACCACCTCTAACAAACCTATCAGCCTCACAAACCCTCCTAGCGGCTGCTAGCAGCAGCGCCCACGTTAAATCCGCAGTAGCATCTGTAAGCACATCTCGACGCCACGCCTTGTAGCCGCATCGAGATCCACATGATCTAACCCTACACTCATAGAACTTAAGACCTTAAGACGCTCAGCCTTCTCCAAGAGCTCAGAATCAAATCTATCAGTAAGCATACAGAGCACACCATCCGCACCTCGTATATTTGATTCCAGCCACTCTCTTGTGGGAGGGTAATCACTATCGTAGAGCACGACTTCGTAACGGCTCATGATTTTTTGGAGTGCCGAATCGGCGATGCGTCTAGTAACGACAACCCTCATCTTACTCAATCGACGCGCCGCAAAGATATCTGCTTACCAATAGGAAAACTTTTAACGCAATCAATCTCAACTACCCTCGGTATGTATTCTGAACCAAGTAGACGGGCGGGGAGATGGATAACTATAATCGCTCTACTACTCGTGCTCATAATAATCTTCGCCAGCATCGGTGGTCAGCTCCTCTGGTTCTGGCTCAATATAGAGGAGTTCGGAGAACTCTTTCTTAAACCCATCTACTTTGAGATATATGCTGGGATCATACTAGCAGCGATAGCGCTCTTCAGAATAGACTTCAAGAATAGGCGATCTATCGTCTGGTGGCTCATACCGCTGATACTCAGAATTATAAGGGAAAGAGGCTATCTCGAAGCGGTGCCGAGAAGGTATTTTGACTTCAAGAGCTTTAAGATGCCTGTTGGGAAGTTTCTCATGTGGCAGATCACGAAGGTGCTCTTAGGTATCATCTTCTTCAGGAACCTCTTCTTCGGGATGGCTATCTCAGCACCCGAAGATTTGTTAAGCGTCAGATTAGCCGACCTATCTAGACTCCTTACCTTACCCTTCGTAACCCCGCCCCTTAACGACCTAAGCTATGCTTCAGAGACTGTGATACCTCTTATGCCTCTTCTCACGCTTTTCGTAACACCTATTTTAGGCGCTCTAGGGGTTAGGCTCATTCTCTTAGTAGGTTTAACGCAGATCCTCAAAGTTGCGACACCATCAAGTGAAGAGATCGCCACAGGTACCATCCGGTTAGGCTGGAGGATAGCAGTTATAGAAGGGCTTGTAGCGTTGGCGCTGTTCTGGGCTCTCGTCAACGCCTTCTTCCCCTCAAACATAGACTATAATACACGCTACTACATCGGCGGACTCGCAGCAGGCACTGTACTATTCACCAGCTTGATGCTGATAGACAGAAGAGGAAGAACCGTATACACAACCAGAACACTCGCCCTAAGGATCACACCTATCCTCATACTACTGCTTGCGGTAGGCTCGCTGATGGCGATAAATAACAGCATAGCAGACGCCCGAAAGGTTGAGTGGCTAGGACCTTATGTGACACAGCAGATTTCAGTCAACCGCTACCTAGCGCAGCTCGATGAAATAAAGGAGTATCGATACAACTTTAGCGTACCAAACATAGTAGCATCGGACATCCCGAACCTAGTTGAAAGCAATAGAGATCTCCTAAGTAGAGTAAGGCTTTGGGACCCTCAAGCAGCATTCGCCAAACTCAAGCCAGATATAGGGCTAATCCCATATGTCGACTTCGTTGACGCAGATATCCTTAGATTTAACGGCACACTTTACTGGAGCGCTTCTATGAAACCTATCCTACCCAAGACGGTTAGACCAGAAGATAGGTGGTTCTCAGAGCACCTCTACTACACAAACGTCCCCAACGGTTTCCTAATGCTTGAAGGGCACAGCGGTAAAAGCGTAGACCCATCTACCTTCTTCAAGCAGCGAACGATATACTATGGCGAATCAGGGCTCTTCGCAGAAACATGGGCTGCCAAACCACTTCACACATCCTCGCCTCAACAGGAGGTCGGTGGAGGGACATACCAAGGGAAGGGTGGTGTTGTTGTCGATCCTCCTCTCAGCTGGCTCTTTGACGTCAACTTCTTCTGGGCCTATAGGGATACCCCTATTCAAGTTCTTAGGTATAGAGATGTCGTCACCAGAGTTGAAATGCTTCTACCCTACTTCCAATACTATTTCGGAGATAAGACGATAGACATCTTCCCTGTCACCGATGGTGTGGACACCTACTATATGGTCCCCTTGATCGTGGCTCTAGATACAGACCACGTACCTTGGAGCGTCCGCAACCCTTATGTGAGGCTAGTGGGCTATGCGTTCGTAGACATCTACAACGGCACTCTACAAATCTACGTTTTGGGCGATGACTTCCTAAGCAGATTGTTTAAAGCAACATACCACGACTACATTACACCAACTGTTCCTGAGTCGATTAAGCAGCAGCTACGCTACCCAGAGGAGCTCTTCGAGTGGAGAGTTAGCATGTATAACATCTACCACGTTAAGGATGCTGAAACGTTCATAGTTGCAAGAGAGTTCTTCGAGGTACCGCAAGGCTTAGACACATACTACGTTATAGCCAAGCCACCTACCTTTGAAAGACCCGAGTTTGTTGGATTGCTTTCGCTGGAGTTGAGGGGTGCTGGTGGAAGAAACTTGGCTGGCTATATGGTTGTTAGGAATGATCCTCCTCATCTAGGTGAGATGATCTTCTACGCCGTGCCTATCGACTCACCAACCAAACTCCTTGGACCTACTGCGGTGTTGGAGGCGCTTAACAAGAACCCAGAATTCGCGCAGCTAAGGACACTTTGGGGGAACAAGTCTAGGATAGGTGATACCATCCTCTACCGAGTTGGCGACCACGATGTCTACATGATACCAGTCTACACAGCAGGGGTGGGCGGGGTTGTTACTGAGCTGGGTGTAGTCGCAGCCATAGGTGCGGCGTTTACAGGAGAATACTATGTGGGGTTAGGAAGCAATGTTTACGAAGCCTACCGGAGCTTCTTAACTAGGGTAGCAAATGTTACGACAACCACAGCACCACCATCTGAGCTGACTCTACAAGATCTCATCCAGCAAGCTAATAAGCTCCTACAATCTTATTTAGAAGCTTGGTCTAAGGGTAGATATGAGGAGGCCGGTAGGAGCCTAGAGGCCTTCCTAGAGATGTGGAGGATGATCGTTGAAAGAAGCGGGGGAGGTTAGCCGCAGATGAGCGTAAGAAGGGGAGAAGGGTACAGAGATGAGGCTCTTAAACTATCTACTATAACCCTAGCCCTAGTTGCTATCGCCCTAGTTCTCCTCGCCACCATTAGGCTACAGAGGGGTATGATTGGTTTCATACTTGCAGGATTAGCTATAGCGCTTGTCATCTACTGGCTAAAGGAGCTCTACACAGCAGCCAAGAAAGAGATGACACCAAGTGTCGCTAAGCATAAAAAATGGTTCTACGACATAATAGATGAAAAAGAGAGCATAACAATAGTCGCAGAAGTCCCAGGACCAGAGGAGATGGTTAAGGCGGAAGTCGTAGGCAGAACGGTAAAGATCTATGGTGGCCAAGAGTTCGCAAAAGAAGTCAAACTACCTAAAGATTGCGAGCTCGTTGAGTCAAGCTACACAAACGGGGTGCTGAGTGTGAAGCTCCGAAAGAAGCCGAACACCAAAGCCAGCGAACCTAAGAGTTCTTAGAAGGATCGGTATTGCAGAGCAGATCGATGAAAGTATCTCTCAAAGACACATTACTTGTAAAAGGTCCAGCAACCATAAGGCTCCAAGATGGTGAAGCCGAAGCCTTAGGTATACCACTCTCCTACGAGGAGCCCCTGGTTGTGCGTAGGAATAAGATTCTC
>Ga0315298_1001367_pt1 | contig 44985 bp, 48 predicted proteins | sample WHS_1_MG_FD_203077 | JGI IMG/M metagenome (GOLD analysis project Ga0315298, IMG submission 203077) | Extremophilic microbial mat communities from Washburn Hot Springs, YNP, Wyoming, USA - WHS_1_MG | ecosystem: Environmental > Aquatic > Thermal springs > Hot (42-90C) | place: USA: Wyoming...
GGGCACGGGTAGTCCCCGCCAGCTCATCACGGCCACAATCAATCCGGCGGCAAGGGTGGCGCAAAACGCGCTGCCAACCTCATGACTAGCCAGGTTTCCGTAGGTGTTCATTCCGGCTCTGCCCGCCGAATACGCGCCGAGAACGGAGAAGGCGGCGGTGAGAAGCACAGCGGTGCGGTAGCGCCAGGCTCCGGTAGCGATGCCCAGGGCACAGACGTTGGCCGCGGCGTTCGCACCCAATGCCCAGCCCATGAACAGCGCCGGAAGCAGAACCCACATGGTCCATCCTTTGTATGGTTGGCTTTATACTCTATGGTTTGCTTTGTGTAAAGGGGAAAAAAGAAACTGCGCCCGGCAGGACTCGAACCTGCGGCCTGCCGCTTAGGAAGCGGCCGCTCTGTCCTACTGAGCTACGGGCGCAGCAAAAACCATCTTACTGCGAAATCAGGGCTGGGAAAAGATGAGCTCCGGCTGCGTACACACCGTTCCTCGAAGCTTTCCCCGCAAGAAACGCACCTCCACTTCCGTCCCCGGCTCGGTCTTCCGGTAAATCTCCTCGCTCACCATGAACCGCTGCGTCCGGGTTTCCCCGTTTTCCGTGAGCTCCACGATGAGGTAATAGACCTCTTCGTTCACCCGCACGACTTTGGTCTCCGGCTTCGAGCCCGGGCAAAGGGGGCATCCGCCCACGACAACCGTCTGCTCTCGTTCCACCGTCCCCACCGTTTTTCCCACCACTTTTCCGCGGAGATCCACGAGTTCCGCCTGGGCGCAGTCGGTCACGGTGAGGTAGCCCATGACCACGATGGCTCCCAAAAGCGCGATCAACAGAAAAAGTTGAAACGGGGCCATGGCGCCAAGAGGATAACGCCGAAACCTTAGCCCTGCCAAGGGGAGGGTAAACTTTGGGCTGATGGAGATTCTCGAGGGGCTGACCCCGGAGCAGAAGGAGGCCGTGACCCACGGTTCCGGCCCGCTCCTCGTTTTGGCGGGAGTGGGAACGGGCAAAACCACGGTTATCGCCCGGCGCATCGCCTACCTCATCGCCCAGGGGTTCGTGAAAAGGCCCAGCCAGCTCCTCGTTTTCACCTTCTCCAACCAAGCCGCGGAGGAGATGCTCGACCGGGCCTTCGAATGGATCCGCTACGCCGCGCTGGATGCCTGGGTAGCTACCTACCACTCCGTCTGCGAGAGGATCCTCCGGGAGAACGCGCCCTTGGCTGGCCTTCCCCCGGATTTCAAGGTCCTGGATGAATGGGATCAGCGCGTTTTCCTTCTTGATCACCTTACCGAGCTTCCCCTTCGGAGGCTGCGGCCTCAGGCCCTGCGCCGCCCCCTATCCTTCCTTTCCCCGGTTCTGGACTTCATCAGCCGGGCCAAAGACGAAGCCATTACGCCCGAGGACTACCGCCGCTGGTGGGAAAACCACGAAAGCTCCCTTCCCCCTGAGGAACGGGAACTGCATCGGGAGCTTTGGGGGATTTACGAGGCCTATCAGGAGATCCTCCTGCGGGAAGGAATGGTGGATTTCGGGGACCTCATCTTGCGCACGGTCGACCTTTTCCAGCGCTATCCCGGACTCCTTTGTGAATACCACGAGCGTTTTCCCTACGTTTTGGCCGATGAATTTCAGGACACAAGCCGGGCGGAATTGCGCCTGGTGACCCTTTTGGCTGGGCATGGGAATGTCACGGTGGTGGGCGATGACGACCAGGCCATCTACGGGTTCCGCGGCGTTCCCTGGGATAACCTCCTCGCCTTCCTCCGGGCTTTCCCCCAAAGCCGGGTAGTGGTGCTCACCCGGAATTTCCGGTCCACGCAGGGGATTTTGGACTGCGCCATGCGGCTCATTCGTCAAAATGCTTATCGCTTGGAGGCTCTCTCCATCCGCGGGGAGATCCCTCAGGCGATCACAAAGGAACTGCGTTCCGCTTTCGGGGAGGGTTTGCCTCCTCTGCACCGGCATTTCCCCACCGTCGCGGAGGAGGCGGAGTACGTGGCGCAAAAGATTAAGGAGCTGCATAGTCAAGGCGTTCCGTACCGGGAGATCGCTGTGCTTTACCGCAACCGCTACCGGCCTGAGCCCTATTTGCGGGCCCTTTCGGAGGCGGGGATTCCCTGGATCCTTGTAGGCGGGTACCGCGCGGGCCTTTTCGATCAGGAGGAAATTAAGCTCATCCTCTCCTTTTTGCGGGCCCTCGCGGATCCCCGGGATGACCAATCCCTCTACCACCTTTTGGGCTCGCCCATTTACCGTCTGAACGGCGATGAGCTTTCGGAGCTCACCGCCCTTTCCCAGCGGACCCATCGGCCGCTGCGGGCGCTCCTTGCGGAGGCCGTGGAGAAAGGCGAGCTCTCCGCGGAAGGGCTGGCCACGGCAAAGCGGGCGCTTGAGGATCTTCAGGCCTGCGAGGATTTGGCGAGGAGCTCGCCCACCGGCCAGGTCCTCTACCACTTTTTGGTGGAGCGCACAGGTTACTTGTCGCGCCTAGCTCAGGAAATTTCGCCGCGCTCGCGGCGGGCGTTGGAGAACATCGCCGCTTTCTTCGAGGAAGTGGTGCGCCGCTTCCAGGAGGTGGCGCGCTACGACCGCGTTCCCTGGTTTGTGCGGTACGTGGAGGAGCTGCGGGAGCTGGGGTGGAACCCCATGGTGGGCGAGGCCGAGCCCGGGGTGGACGCGGTCCAGGTCATGACGTTCCACCAGGCGAAGGGCCGGGAGTTCGAGGCCGTTTTCCTCACCGGCCTTGTGGAGGATTTCTTCCCGGGCCGGCGGCAAAGGCCGCCCTTTTCCCTTCCCCAGGACCTCGTCCTCGAGGATCTTCCGCCGGATGTGGCCCACCTGGAGGAGCAGCGCCGCCTCTTCTATGTAGGCATGACCCGGGCCAAGCGCTACCTTTTCCTCCTTTCTTCCGACGATTACCGCCTTCCGGGAGAGGAGCCGCGCCGCAGGCCGGCGAAGATTTCCCGGTTCGTGGTGGAGGCCCTCGGCGAGGAGGCGCTGGGCCCGCGCGCGCCGGAGACCCCTCCCCTCTTCCGAATTAGCCGCGCCGCAAGAGCGCCGGAACCGGTATGGCCCGAGAAAAGCCCGGGCTCCCTCCAGCTTTCCTTCAGGCAAGTGGACGACTGGCTCACCTGCCCCCTGAAGTACAAATACGTGCATGTCCTGCGCGTGCCCATTCGGCTTCATCCCACGGTGATCCTGGGTAATGCCGTACACCAGGCCATTCAGGCCTATCACTTAGCGAAAAGACAGGGCCGGAGCCTCCCCCTTTCCGAGGTCATCGCTGTTTTTGACCGGGCCTGGCGGTCCGAGGGGTTCCTTTCCGCCGCCCACGAAGAGGAGCTCCACCGCTACGGCGAGGAAGCCCTCCAGAATTTCTACGCCTTTGAGGAAGCGGAAGGGAGCCGGCCCACGTTTGTGGAGCAGTACTTCGCGTTCGAGGAAAACGGGGTGAAAGTCATCGGCTATTGGGACCGCGTGGATCGCCGGCGCGACGGGGCCCTCATCATCGACTACAAAACTTCAGAGGCCAAAGTGGAATCCGCGGATCGCCGGGTCCAAGAGTCTTTGCAGATGGCCATTTACGCTCTGGCCTTCGAGCGGACCTTCGGCGAAAGGCCCAAGGAGCTGCAGCTCCGCTTCCTCACCCCGGAAGTGGTGGTGGGAAGGGCGGAGCCCAGCGATCGTCTCCTCAAGGGGGCGTGGGAAGCGATCATGGAGGCTGCGGAAGGCATCCGCCGCGAGGATTTTTCGCCCAAACCCTCCTATGCCGCCTGCCAGCACTGCGCGTATCGGACGATCTGCCCATCGGCCCTGCCCGTCTAAAGCGGAACGCGTACAATTCCGGCTCGTGAGGAGGAAGGAGTGAAGCGGGAGCCCTGCGGAGAACTTCGGGAAAAGGATGTGGGCCGAAAAGTGGTACTGGCCGGATGGGTGGATGCGGTCCGTGACTTCGGAAGCCTCACGTTTGTGGACTTGCGCGACGCTTCGGGGATCGTGCAGCTTGTGTTTCGGGGAGAACCCAAAGCCCGGGAGCTTTCCCGCGAGGACGTGATCCGGGTGGCGGGCACGGTGATCCGCCGGGAAAACCCCAATCCCGCTTTGCCCACAGGAAGTGTGGAAGTCGCCGTGGAATCCCTGGAAATCCTCGCGAAGTCCAAGCCCCTTCCCTTCCTCCCCGAAGAGGAGGTCAAGGCTAGCGAGGAGACGCGGCTCCGCTACCGCTTTTTGGACCTGAGGCGGCCGCGGATGCAGAGGAATTTGCGGCTCCGCCACAAGGTCTGTCTGGCTATCCGGCAATACCTGGATGCCCAGGGATTCATCGAGGTGGAAACGCCAATGCTTACGCGCTCTACGCCCGAGGGCGCCCGCGACTTCCTCGTTCCCAGCCGCCTCGAGCCGGGCAAGTTCTACGCCCTCCCTCAATCCCCGCAACTTTTCAAACAAATCCTGGTGTGCTCTGGGGTTGAGCGCTATTTCCAAATCGTCCGGTGCTTCCGCGACGAGGACCTCCGCGCCGACCGCCAGCCCGAATTCACCCAGCTCGATATGGAGATGGCTTTCCTCGAGGATCCCGAGGAGCTTTTCGGGCTCCTTGAGGGTCTGGTGGCCCATGTGTTTCGGGAAACGATCGGCGTTGAGATTTCCCGGCCCTTCCCGCGCCTTCCCTACGATGAGGCCATGGACCGCTATGGTTCGGATAAGCCCGATTTGCGCTTTGGCCTAGAAATCGTGGACCTCTCCTCCGTTTTTGCCGGGGCGGGCTTTCGCGTGTTTGCGGAGGTGCTGGAGCAAGGAGGGGTCGTGCGGGGCCTTCCTGTTCCCGGCGGCGCGGATTTTTCCCGCTCCGAACTGGGGAAACTCGAGGAAGCGGTGAAAAAGGGAGGATTAGGGGGGATGGTCTGGCTCAAAGTGGCCGATGGGATTCAATCTCCCCTCAGCAAATACGTTTCGGAGGAGATTCTGCGGGAGGCCGCCCGCCAAGCCCGCTTAAACTCTGGGGATCTCCTTCTTCTCTGTGCCGGCCCCAGGAAAACCGTTTCCCAGGCCTTGGGAGAGCTCCGGCTGAGGATCGCTAAGGAGCGCGGGCTCATTCCCCAGGACCGATGGGCCTTCGCTTGGATCGTGGATTTTCCCCTCTTTAAGCTCTCCGAGGAGGGTCGGATTGAGTCCGAGCACCACCCCTTTACCTCGCCCAAGGAAGAAGACCTCCCGTTTTTGGAAAGCGACCCCCTTCGGGTACGGGCCAAGTGTTACGACCTTGTGCTGAACGGCGTGGAACTCGCTTCCGGCTCCATCCGTATCCATCGTCGGGACCTCCAGGAGAGGATCTTCAAGATTTTGGGGATCGGTCCAGAGGAAGCGGAGCGGAGGTTTGGCTTTTTCCTCCGGGCCTTGGAGTACGGCGCCCCTCCCCACGGTGGGATCGCCTTTGGTTTGGATCGCTGGGTGATGATGCTCGCCGGCGAGAACTCCATTCGGGAAGTGATCGCCTTCCCCAAAACGGCCACAGGTTCGTGTCCCCTGACGGGCGCGCCGGCCGAGGTGGATGAGGAGCAGCTTCGGGAGCTCCACATCAAGGTTGACCTCTGATGGTGCGGGTTCGGCTGGCTCTTTTGGGCATTCTGGTCGTTTTGGGGCTGGTTTTCCTCGTGGGAGCGCTTCGGGGCACACAGTTCCGCGGCGGAAAGCCTTTCCCTGCGGCGGATTCCGGCGGTATGGGACCTGCGCTTCCCTCTCCTTTCGTGTCCACGGATTGGTTTCTGGACTTCTTCCGGTTCTTTATTTTTGCGGGCGTGATTTTCGTGGCCGCTGGCCTCATTTTTTCCCGACGTTTTCGGAAACAGTTCCTCTACCTCCTCCTTGCGCTTGGCATCATGGCTCTCCTTTGGCACTACCTTCCCCTCCGGCCGGGTATTTTGGAACGGGAGGCGCCTCCGCCGTCTCTCCCTTCCGAAGGAACCCCCACCTCCGTGGAACCCATGCCTCAAGCGCCCCGGTGGGCTCCCTATTTGGCCGCGCTGGCGGTGGCCTTCGTTCTGGCAGTCGTTCTCGGTTTGCGCTTGAGCGCCGCTTTGGAGCGGCGGAGAAAAAGGGACGCCATTCGGGAGGTCGTCCAAGAGGCGTTCGAGGAGCTCCGCAGCGGAGCCCCCGTTTCCGACGTGGTCCTCCATTGCTGGATGCGAATGGTGGAGATCCTTTCCAAAAAGTCCGGGACGCAGGACCGGCCCAGCCTCACCGCCCGCGAGTTCGCGGAAAATTTGAGGAAACTCGGGTTTCAGCACGAAGCCATAGAGATTTTGACCGAGCTTTTTGAGGAGGTGCGTTACGGACGCAAGGAAAGCGAGCCAAGGAGAGCGAAGGCCATGGCGGCCTTGGCCGCGCTGGAGCAGGCTTACTCCTAAAGCGCGGCGCCTTCTCCTCATTTTGGGTTTGGCCTCGCTCTTTTCCCTCCTTCTCCTTTCTTTGCCGGATGTGGTACGGGACGTCCTCGTGGACCCCGCCTTGCGCGTTTTCCTCATCTTGGATGCTCTCCCTCAGGGCCTTGTTTGGCTTTTGGTTCTTCTGGTTTTAGGCTTTTTGGCGCTCAAATTCTTCCGAGTCTTTGGGGCGGGAGCTCCGCGGCACGAGAAACCAGGGGCCTCTTCCTCCCTTTTCCTTCGGGATCTCGTTTCGCTTCTGCGGCGGTCGCGCTATTCGCCCTGGGCGAGGCGGGCGGTGCGCTGGCGGCTCGCGCGGATTGCCGTGGCCCTCCGTACGGAGCGGGAGCTCATTTCGCCCGATCGGGCCTGGGAAGAAATCCGGGAGGGCCGCTGGCCCAAGGACCCCGCCCTTTCCGCTTTCCTTCGCGGGGAAGGAGGCGGAAATTTCCTGAGGGAGCTCGAGGAGGCCCTGGACTTGCTTTATCGTTACGCCCAAGGGGGCAAGCTGTGACCATCGAAGAATTGCGAAAGCACGCGGAAGCCGTTTGGGAAGAGGTGGAGAAGGTCATCGTGGGAAAGCATGAACCCCTTTCGTTGATTTTCGCGGCCATTCTTGCCGGCGGTCATGTGCTGATTGAGGACTACCCGGGCCTAGCGAAGACGCTGGCAGCGAGATGCCTGGCCCAGGCCTTGGGGCTCGCGTTCCGGCGCATCCAATTCACGCCCGACCTTCTTCCCGCGGACATTGTGGGAACCCCCATCTTCCGGCGGGATGAGGGAAAATTTGAATTCCAGCCTGGCCCGATCTTCACCCAAATCCTCCTTGCGGACGAAATCAATCGCGCTACCCCCAAGACCCAATCCGCTCTCCTCGAGGCCATGCAGGAAAACCAGGTCACCGTGGAGGGGACGACGTACCCTTTGCCCCAGCCTTTCGTGGTTTTAGCGACCCAAAACCCTATCGAATACGAGGGAACTTTCCCCCTTCCGGAGGCCCAGGTTGACCGTTTCCTCATCCGCGTTCGTTTCGGCTATCCGGACAGGGACGAGGAGGTGGAGATCCTTCGGCGGCGCATCGCCCGCGGCTCGGAAGAGGTGAAAGTTCGCACCGTGTCCTCGGCGGAGGAAGTGCTGGCCATGCGGGCGGCGGTGGAGCGGGTTTATGTGGACCCCGACCTTCTTCGGTACATGGCGGATCTCGTGGTGCGGACGAGGCGGCATGGCGCTCTGAGTTTGGGCGCAAGCCCCCGCGGCACCTTGGCCCTGCTGCGGATGAGCCGGGCTTGGGCTGCCCTTCACGGCCGGGATTTCGTCACCCCGGATGATGTGAAAGCTGTGGCCATCCCCGCCCTGAGCCATCGGCTCATCCTCTCCCCGGAACTTTGGACGAAGGAGACCCGGACAGAGGACATCGTCGCGGAGATCTTGTCCCAAACCCCTGTTCCCAAAATTCCCGCATGATTTGGAGCAAGGCCCGGGTGGAGTTTTTGGTCTTCCTTTTCCTTTTGGGGATAGGGCTAGCCCTGCGGCATCCCGGGGTTTTGATTTTGGCCATCCCCCTCGCCTGGCATTTCGCCCTAGGGGTAGCGCTTGCGCCGGGGAATCTCCAAGGAAAGTTGAAATGCGAGCGCACGGTTCAACCCCGGAGGGTCCAGGAGGGAGAGGAAATCCGCGTTTCGCTTGCGCTCCGAAATGAGGGAAGGGAGGCCTTCGAGGTTTTTGTGGCCGACAAACTTTTTCCCGGCTTAACTCTGGCCGATGGCCGCGCTTGGGAGACCGGCCTTTTGAAGCCCGGCGCGGTTTTGGAGCTTTCTTACACGGTTCGGGCTTCCCGGGGGATTTACCGTTTCTCCGCGGCCGCGGTGGAGGTCCGCGGCCCCCTCGGCCTTCTGCCCTGGCGGGGCGAGATCCCTTGTCCCGCGAAAGTTTTGGTCCTTCCCCGTTACGAGGAGCTTTCGCGACTGGAACTTCCTGCGCGGCGCACCCTACCCATTCCGGGGACCACGCGGGCCCGCCGCGGCGGCTTGGGCCTGGAATTCCACGGCGTCCGGGAATTTCGCCCAGGAGACGAAACAAAAAGGATCGCGTGGAAAGCCTTTGCCCGCCAGGGAACTCCCGTGGTGGTGGAATACGAGGAGGAGCGGGCAGCGGACGTGGCCATCGTTTTGGATGTGCGGGCGAAGGCCTATCGAGGTGCGGCTCCCGAGCTTTTCGATCACGCGGTGAGGGCTGCCGCAGCCTTGGCCCACTACCACCTTCGCCAGGGACACCGGGTAGGCCTTCTCAAGTACGGCGCTTATTTGGACTGGGTTTTCCCCGGTTACGGGAAAAGGCACAGGGAAAGGATCCTTTGGGAATTGGCCGCGGCTAAGCTTGGGGAATCCGAGGTCTTCGAGGAACTCGCTCGCCTTCCCACGCGGCTTATTCCGGCGGGATCCCTCATCCTTCTTATTTCGCCGCTCGTCCTCGGGGATGAAGAGGTGATTGGGAAGCTCGTGGCCCGGGGATATCGGGTATTCGTGGTCGTTCCCGATCCCGCTTCTACTATGTTGCCGGGGATGGAAGAGGGCCCGGAAGTAGAGCTCAGCCGGCGCATCTTGGGCCTGGAACGTTGGACTCTACTACGGAGGATCCGGCGGACCGGTGCCACGGTTGTGGAGTGGGATGTAAAGCGGCCTTTGGCGCCGCTTGTGCGGAAAATAAGGCCAGGGTTTAGGGTATGGCGCTGATTTTCGCTTGGTCCGCGGCTTTCTTGGCCTGGGCTGGGAATGGCTTTCCTGCCACCATTTTTTGGCTTTCCCTTCTCCTTCCCCCGCTTCTTTGTACTTTGGGATACTTCTTGCGACGCCATGCTTTTTGGACTCTCGGGTTCGTCGGCCTTGTGGGTTTAGCGATGGAGCTCGCTCTTGGGGGAGAGCTTATCTTTGGCCTTGGCACGCTGGCTTTGGCACTTTTTTCCTGGGATTTCGCGGAATTTTCGCGCTACCCCTCTTTTGAGAGAAAGGCGCTGGTGCGCATAAAACTTCGCGCGCTGGGCTGGTCCGCGGGAGCGATCGGGAGCGGTTTGGTTTTGGCGGTGGCCGCTTCTTTTCTCCGTTTTTCCCTGAGCTTTTGGGTTTTACTCGGTGGGCTTGTGCTGCTTTGGCTTTTAATTCGGCTTTGGCTTAGGGAAATGCAGAAACTCTACGGTGCTGAGACCAAAGGAAAGCGGTCCTTATCCGGACCGATGGAGTAGGCTTCATCCAAAATCCCATCCCCGTTTTTGTCCGGAGCGTCAAAGCCCTCCCAGAAATTGCCCCTTGCGCCGTCGTCAAAGGCGTTTCCGCCCGCGGAATAGGCGTGCACGTGATTGCCCAAAAAAGCGTTTTGGGTCACAACGTTTCCCACGCTTCCCAGCTCCAAAAGGACTCCCAGGCCGCACTTTTGGATGCGCGAGCCCTTGAGGGTCGAGCGGGTTGTGCCTTGAAGCCAAATACCCACCTCGGCTTTTTCCACCTCGATTTCGGCGAGGGTAACCCCCTCGGAAAACATGAGGCGGATGCCGTTTTGGCACTCGGAGATGCGCGATTTTCTTATGATGATCGTTCTTCCTCCGCCCACGAGGATGCCCGCGGCCGAGCCGCGCACCACCACGTTCTCGATGGTGATGTATTGGGCGTTAAGGATACGGATCGCCGCAACGGAGGCGCCGTAGACTTCCAAGTTCCGCAGGATCAAGGGTCGGGAAAGGTTGGCCACAAGGATCCCAAAGGGTTCGCCGGCGGCATCGATGCGAAGCCCCTCCAGGACAAAGGGCGAATCCACCGTTCCGTATCCTTGGGCTATCCCGTAAAGGTCCGCTTCCGAACGGATGAGGATGGGACCGCGGGTAACCTCCTGCGCCAAACCCGTGACGGTCAAAACCAAAACGAATAAGAAGCAAGCGCCGCGCATGTTCATCACCCCAAACCGAAGACTATGGGAAAGCATCGTTTCTGCTATGCCCTTTGTCCCCTCCCAAGGTAATGTGGGCTACCTTGCCCAGAAAGTCTTTCTATTCCCAAAAGCATGATGGATGGCCAGAGGAGGCTTTATGCGTGGGAAACGGGGGTGAGGGGTCAGATGGGGCCGGGCTAGGTAACGCGCGTCCTCCCTTGGGCACCCGTCCTTCCTTGGGGGGTTTCCAAAGAGGCCCATACCCTTGGGCCAAGGAAGCCGAAGCAAGGGGGCGATGGAAAGATGCGCAAGGTACTTTTGGTGGTAGCGGCATTGGGAATGGTTTCCTTTTGGGGCTTAACCCCTGGCCTTGCCGATGCGGGCCTGCCGGGTGGGAGTTTCGTGGACGTGCCCAAGAACCATCCGGCTTACGCCGCGGTGCAGGACCTCCTTTCGCGGGGCGTGCTCGTTCCCACTGCAGGGGGTCAGTTCATGGGTGACCAACCCCTTTTGCGCTACGACGCCGCCGTTTGGCTCTACCGGGCAATTAAGAATATCGAGGGGAAGATTTCCGGAACGGATCTAACTCCCCGGCTTACCACCCTCGAAAACCAGGTTCGTAGCCTTTCTTCGGATCTCAATCGGCTAAGTTCTGATCTTTCCACCCTTTCCGCGCGGGTTAACGCTCTTCAGCAAAGCATCGGCCAGGGCGGAGAAGTGGCGCAAAAGGCCCAGCTCGGAGTGGTGCTTGGCCTCACCGGGGTCATCCTGGGCCTTGCTGCTTTGGCCTGGCTCATCTTCTTCTGATTCGGGAAAGTCCGGGATAAGCGAACTCCCTTCCTTTTTGGGAAGGGAGTTTTTATTTGCGCAGGGGAGGGCGCGTGCGGATCGGTAAGACCTCGCGGCAGCGCGGACATATGTTTCCCTGAAGATAGGATGCGATAAGTGTGACCCCTTCGCGTTCCAAAAGCAGAGCCCGACAGGCGGGGCAATAAGTGTGCTGGCCCGGATGACCCGGGACGTTTCCGACATATACGAAACGCAGACCGGCTTCCTCGCCGATTCTTTGCGCCCGTTCCAAAGTGGAGATGGGTGTGGGCGGCGCACGAAATTGGTAGGCGGGAAAGTAGCGCGTCACATGCCAGGGGGTCTGAGGCCCGAGTTCCTCGGCGATGCGCTCCGCAAGATAACGCAAGTCTTCGTCCCCATCGTTGACCCCCGGGATTACCAACGTGGTTACTTCCACATGCACGCCTTTTTCTTTGAGGCGGCGAGTGTTTTGGATGACGATCTCCAAATCCGCTTGGCAGAAGCGGCGGACCGCTTCTGGCGCCCCTTTCCAATCCACGTTTGCCCCGTCCAGGCCTGCGGCCACCAAGACCTCCAGGGCTTCTTCGCTTAAAGATCCGTTGGTGACGAAATTCGTGTGCAGTCCTGCCCGATGGGCTAAAGGGAAAAGCTCGACGGCCCATTCCAAAAGGAGGGTAGGCTCGTTGAAGCTCAGGGAGACGCCCTGGCAGCGGTTTTCCTCCGCCAAACTCACGAATTCTTCGGGCGTCATAAACCCGTATCCCTCCGCCGCTTCCGGAGGCTTTTTGGAGATCTCCCAGTTTTGGCACCAAGGGCACGCAAAATTGCAGGACCAAGTCCCACAGGTGAGGGCGATATCCCCGGGGTAAAGATGATAAAAGGGCTTCTTCTCCATGGGGTTTGGAGAAATAGCGGAAAGGAGCCCGTAAACGAGGGTGAATATCTTGCCGTCCCGGTTTTCCCTTGTGCCGCAAAAGCCGCGTTGCCCTGGGGATAGAACGCAGCGCCGCGCGCAAGTTAGGCACCGGGCCTTCCCTCCGGGAAGTTTTTCCTGGAGGAGGGCCTCGCGGACCCAGGGCTCCATAAATCCTCCCGGGGATAGATTACCCGGCCGGCCTCCACGCGGGCGAATGGCGAAAGTTCATGTTCAGCAACTTTGCCGAGATCCAAAATGTGGAGGACGCGATGGGCATGGGCCAAAAGCCAATCGGAGAGGAGGCGGCGATGGCAGCGCCACCAAAACCTCTCCGCACATAGCACCGCCGTTCTTTTCTTTTTTGCAAGCTCAAGGAGCTTCTCCACGCCTTTTTGAAATTCCTCGGTCAGCATGTGGTCCGCAAAATTGCGGAAGCCGGGGCTATCCCAAGCCGTATTGGGCGAAGATTCTCCCAGCCCCTTTTTGCGGTACCCGCCGAGCTCCTTTCCCAGCCACACGTACTCAATCCCCTCTTTCGCCAGACCGGCTTTTAGGTTTTCTTGGGAGAAGTGGGGATAGCGGCGCGAGGAGGGAAATGCGCGGATATCCGCCACAACTTCGATTCCGTAGGTGCGAAGAAGATCAAGGAATTCTGGCCAAGGGCGATTCGAGTGTCCCAGGGTATAAATCTCCACGAGCGAACCTTAACCTTTTGGTTGGCAAAGTGCAGGGAAAAGGGTAGGATTGAAAAAGGCGGAGCGTAGCGCAGCCTGGCAGCGCGCTGGCATGGGGGGCCAGAGGTCACCGGTTCAAATCCGGTCGCTCCGACCAGTTACTTTTTCGGCAGAGTGAACTCCTCCAGAATTCCAAGCTCAGGGACGATTTCACCGGCGCGGAGCCTTGCCACCTTCGTGACCCGGACCTTGAGCCCAGTTTCGTCCGCCCGCACCACCACGTAGAAGTAATGCTCGTTGTCCCCGAAAACCGAGCCCTCGAGGCGGGTAGGTGAGAGGGGGTAAAGGTTCGCCCCGCCTCCACCTACGACGAGATAGGTTACACCGTTCCGCACGATCCGCTCGTAATTGTGTGCGTGTCCGCTGAGGACAAGATCCACGCCGAGCTCAACAAAGACGGGATGCCAGAGCTTCTGCAGGCCTTCGGACCCCGGTCCATAGGTAGCATCCGAAGAAAAGACCGGGTGGTGGAAGATCACAATTTTGTAGGGTTCAGGTCCGGAGAGGTTCTGCCGCGCCCAATCCAATTGCTCCCGATAATCCTGGGGTGTCTTGGCGTTGGAATCAAGGCCTACAACCACCACATCCCCCCAATGCAGGGCCCACCAGCGTTTCCCAAGTCGCCCTCCCCCAGGCGGAAGCGCGAAGTGCTGATAATAGCTGAGGCTATCCCGTTCATGGTTTCCCAAAACCGGAATCAGGGGAGCCCACCGCAGAATCGGTTCCATGGAGGTGAAGAAGAATCGCCAATGTTCATGGATGGGCGTTTCCACAAGGTCGCCGCAATGTAAAACGAAGTGGAACGCAACTCCGTCACAGGCCATGGCCTCTGCCACTTTTTGTACTCGGTTTGTTCCTGTCCATTGCCATTGGGTATCTGAGATCACCGCGAAGGTCACGGGTTCACCCGGCCCTGGGGCTGTGCGAAAAGTCCCAATGGGTGTCTCTTCGCCGGTTGGGAAGATAAGCTTATACACGTACCACGTGCTTGGCTCGAGATTTTCTAATTTCACGTGCACGATCTCCCGCTCGTCGGAGCTTTGCGGGGCATACGATATGGAAAACGGAAGTTCACCGGTCATTCGGTACAGGGAAAGAGGCCCATAGCGGATGGTCGCGGCCGCAGGCGGTGAGGAGACCCAGCTTAGGGTAATGCTCGTGCGCTCCGGTGCCCCTGTCCAAGGACCATAGACAAGAGGCGAGCTTAAAGCTAGGGTTCCAAAGAGCAAAACGCCAAAAAAGCGAAGGAAAAGGCGCCTCATTTTTCCTCCTCAAGAATTTGAATCTGTTCGGGGAAGAGGACAACGATGCGGGGGCCGCCGGAGAGGCTGTCCCACTGGAGCTCGCCCGTTACGGCGACTTTCTTCCCGATGAGATTGCTTTCCAATAAGGATTGCCACCAGACCTGGGTGCACGGACTGGGCTGGAGGACAGCGTGAAACCCGTAGCGGCTTTGGGCCGCCCAAAGGGACCAGCCCTCTCTCCCTTGCCCCACGCGGGAAACCTCAAATACGACCGTCACTCCCTCTAGAACATACTTGAGGGGGTTACCCTCCACCTCCCACAGGGGAAGGGGCTCAGGATACTTCCCCCAGAGGTTTTTCTTCTCTCTTTGGGCAAAGGTCAGAGCTTCCAGAAAGCGGCAATAATACTTTTCTCGGTCCGGGAAATAGACGAGAAGGCGAGCTAACCCTTCTTTCAACAACGCCTCATTGACCATGAGGAAACCCTCCGGCGTTTCCACCCAAAGGTAGGCCAAAAGGCGGCTATGGACATCGCGAAATTCCCAGGGACTCAATTCCACGTAAACGGTTTTCCCCATGGTTAGCTTTCGGAAATAAGTCGTAGCCTCTTCGGAGAAAGGTTCGCCGACTTCCGGGGTGTTGATGCCCAAAAGGCGTACGGTCTCATAGGTGAGAATCCCGGCGGGCGGTGTTCCCACGATTCGGATTTGCGCGGTGTCCCCGTCCATCCACCGGACGATGCGCGCAGGGAAAGTCCCCTCCGGCTGGGCCAAAGCAGGGATGACGAAAAACGCGAAAGCTACAAGAAAAGCTCCTCTTTTCATGACCACCTCCTACCGCTCATAGTGTACGCGGCGCTGCACCACGGTGAGCTGGAAAAGGGAGAGAAGGAAAATGATGGCGAAAAGGATTACGGAGGCCGCGGAGGCCAGCCCATAATGCCCGGAGTCGAAGGCCTTGGTGAAAACATAGTAAACGATCGTGAGGCCGGACTTCTGGGGACCAGGCCCCTGAAGCAAGATCAAGACCTCCTCGAAAATTTTGAATGCGCCGATCATAGAGATGATGAAAACGAAGAAGATCTGAGGGGTAAGCAAAGGCAAAGTGATACGCCGCCACACCTGAAAGCCGCTTGCCCCATCCACTCGCGCCGCTTCGTAATACTCTCGGTCAATCCCCTGCATTCCGGCAAGGAGTATGAGGGCTTGATATCCCACAAACCGCCAAACGTTCATGATAATGAGTGCAGGAAGGACCAAGCGTGCATCGTTCAGCCAATCCAGCAAATTCACCCTCATCCCAAAGAGCCCCGTAACTGAGGATAAAACATAATTCAAGAGGCCGAAGTTCTTGTCGTAAATCCACTGCCAGACCATGGTAATCGCCACCACCGGGGTGATATACGGCAAAAAGTTCACGAGGCGGAAGATGGGGCGGCCGAATACGGCCTGGTTCAAAAGCGTAGCGATGAGAAGGGCCAAAAAGAGAGTAGTAGGGACGCTCACGCCCACATAAATTGCCGTATTTTTCAGGGCCTTGGCGAAATCCGGATCGGAAAGGGCCTGTCGGAAATTGGCCCAGCCCGCAGGGCTAAAGGCCCACTGCGTCTTCGCTTGGTAAACGTTGAGGACCTCGCCTTCCTTGACCACGATGTATTCTTGGTTTGTCTTTTCCTCTTTGATTACCCAGCGGTCCGTCTGCCGAAGGCGTACCCAAAGGTCCGTTCCGGCTCCGCGTTTCTCCAAAACGGAGGCGAGCTCCTCAGGAATGCGGCCGCGCCGCAAAAGGGAAATCCAGGTATCAAGATCCTTGTCCAGGGTGTAAATAACCTGGCCGGGAACAGTGCGGGTCCGAATATCATAAGCGCTGTAAACGAAGGCGTTGATGAACGGGTAAAACGTGAAAACGCCCAAAATCAAAAGGGTTGGGAAAAGGTAAACGTAGGCCTCGAAGGTCTCGGCCCAGAATTTCTTGCTTTTGAGGTGACGTGGTATAGCCATGCTTAAAAAGGCGGGGGAGGTCCACCCTCCCCCGCCCTTCCCTTTTTACTGGCCGATGATGCTTGCTATCTCGGCGGCCAGCGCGTCCATGATGTTCTTCGGGGTGTCTTGGCCTTTAAGAAGGAGCTCCCAATAGGTGATGAGGACGTTGCGGATGTCCATGTACTTGGGGTGGAGAAGCTGGCCAAAACCGCCCGCAAGGAGCTGGTCTGTCATCACTTTCTGCTCGGGCTTCTGGGCGATGTACTCCTGCCAAGCTTTCCCGAAGATCGCCGTCCGCGTTACCGGGAGGTAGCCGGTTTTCTGGGCCCAATAGACGATGTTGTCCTCGCGGAGGAGGAACTCGATGAGTTTTGCTGCTGCCTGGATTTGCGCTTTGGTCTGGTTGACGCCGAAAATGGCGAGGTTTGTGCCCTGGATCATGGCAGCGCAGTTCTTATAGCACGGGATGGGCGTCACAGCGAGAGGCACCCCCGCGACCCTGGCCGCGTCCATGTTGTACGGGTAGCCCGCGGAGGTATCAATCCACATCCCGATGGTCAGCCCCTTCTTGATCGCGTCCGAAATGTAGGCGCTTTGGATAAGCGCGTATTTTGCTACTCGGGCCGCGAACTCCGCCGCTTCCAGTCCCGCTTCGTTGTTAATGGTCACCGTCTTCCAGTCCTCGGAGAGGATGGAGCCGCCGGCCTGAGCGAGGAAGGTGAGGAAGATCTCAGGGTTCGGGGGCCGGAAGGCCGTGCCGTAAATGCCCTTCTCCTCGTCCTTCCCGATCTTGGCCACGATCTCCTCGAACTCCGCCCAGGTCTTGGGCGGGTTGGGGATGAGATCCGGCCTGTAGTAGAGAACCAGGATGGACTTATTGAACGGCACGGTCACGACCCGGCCGTCGAAGATCTGGCTGAACTGCGGGAGGATGTCGGAAAGGACTGCCTCAGAGACAAAAAGATCGAGGTCTACCAAGGCATCCAGCCACTGTGTGGTCCAGTTTTCATATTGTTGCGCAATGGTTGGGGGCTGCCCGGCCGCTACCGCCGCGGTCAATTTCTGCTGAAGCGCACTGTAGCCTCCCTGGTAGACAAGATCCACGACGATACCAGGGTTTTCCTGTTGGAACTTCTGGATGAGGTAGGCCAAGGCCTCGCCGTGGGCTCCGGTCATGGCGTGCCAGAAGCTGATCGTCACCTGGCCGAAGGCCAAAACGCCGAAAACCAGCACCACAAAAAGCGTTAAGCGTTTCATTCCGCCACCTCCTTTTTAACTTTTTCCTAAGCCAGTTTTAGCCTGCCCCAAAAGTTTTTCCCCTCTCTCACCCCCTTTTTAGCGCAGCCCCGTGCGGGCTACGCCTTGGATGAACTGTTTTTGCGCAACGAGGAAGAGGATGAGCACAGGGACGATAGCCATGGTGGCTGCCGCCATGAGGCGGGGGTAGTCCGTCCCAATGTCCATCATGAAGTACCGTAACCCAACGGGCACGGTTCTGAGGTGGACTTTATCCGTCATGATGATAACCCAAAGGAAAGCGTTCCAGGAACCCACGAACTTGAAAAGAGCTACAGTGGCAATGCCGGGGCGAACTTGAGGAACCGCGATTTGCATAATGTACCGCACGCGCGAGCAGCCATCGAGCCGGGCGGAATCCCAAAACTCATCGGGAATGGTGCGGAAAAACTGGCGCAAAAGGAAGACGCCGAACACGGACACTATCCAGGGAATGATGAGCGCCCAATAGGTGTTGTACCAACCCAATCGGTTGATCAGAACAAAACTGGGAACGAGGAGCATCTGGCCCGGGATCATCAGGGTCCCCAAAAGGAGGTTGAAAAGGACGCTTTTGCCAAAAAAGTTCATTTTGGCAAAGGCGTAAGCCGCAAAGATTGTCGTGATCACTTCGCCGATCGTTGTCGTAATCGCGATCAAGAAAGAGTTAAAGAAGTAGCGGCCGAAGGGGGCAGCATTCCAAGCTGAGGGATAGTTTTCCCAGTGCGCAGGATTCGGAATCCAAACGGGCGGGATGCGCAAAGCCTGATAGATGTCCTTTAAGGAAGTCGTGACCATCCAGAAAAACGGCATGGCCATAACGACCACTGTGAAGAGGAGGGCCAAATACACAAAGGAGAGCCAGAGGAAGCGGCGAACTACATATACGCGTGAACTCCGCCTCGAACCCATGCGGCGCTGTACTTTACCCCGGATGCGGAAAGGAGACAAGCTTCTTTGGGTTTCGGAAAAGAAGAGCTACAATGGCTGCGTATGGCGGGAAGGCTCGAGGTCATTACCGGGCCGATGTTCGCTGGAAAAACGGAGGAGCTTCTCCGTCGGGTGGAGCGCGCCCGCATCGCGAAAAAGAGCGTTCTCCTTTTTAAGCCGGAGATCGATGTCCGCTATGCCAAGGAAGCCGTGGTCACCCACAATGGCCGAAGCCTCCCTTGTCTTCTCCTTCCCCTAACCGTTTCGTGGTCAAGGTTTTTGGAACTGGTCCCCGAGGCGCACTTTCGGAACACGGAAGTTTTCGCTTTTGACGAGGCCCACTTCTTTGGCCCGGAATTTCCCCATCTCTGCGAGTCCTTGGTGGCCCAAGGGAAACGGGTCATTGTAGCGGGCTTAGATCTGAACTTCCGGGGAGAGCCGTTCGGCCCTATGCCCATCCTTTTGGCTCTGGCGGACGAGGTGGTGAAGCTCTCCGCCGTATGCACGGTTTGTGGTGCTCCGGCCACGCGCTCCCAGCGCCTTGTGGACGGAAAGCCCGCGACCGCGGGCCCCGAGATCCTCATCGGCGGCCTAGAGTCCTACGAACCCCGCTGCCGCGACCACTTCCTTTCGCCGTGAGCTCCAACCCTGCCCTCTCTCTTCAAAGGGTAACCGCTGGGTACACGACGCCGCGGGGGAAGCTTCTTGTCCTGGACGGGATTTCTTTTGCCGTTCAAAATGGGGAGTGGATCAGCGTGGTTGGTCCTTCAGGGTGTGGGAAAACCACGCTTCTGCGCGTTTGCGCGGGGCTTCTCCCCCCATGGTCCGGAACGGTCCAGGTTTTCGGCGGCTCGCCCCGGGGAAAAACCTCGTATATGCCCCAGGGCGATTCCCTTCTTCCCTGGCGTACTGCCTTGGGAAACATCCTCGCCGCCCTGGAAGTGGATGGCCGACCCACGGCCGAGGCCGTAAATCGGGCCCGGGAATGCTTAACCCAGTTTGGTTTGGGAGGATTCGAGAGGAGTTATCCCTTTGAGCTTTCGGGTGGGATGAGGCAGCGGGTCGCTCTTCTTCGCGCTTTTTGGGCACAAAGGGAGATCCTCCTCCTCGATGAGCCCCTTGGGGCCCTGGACGCCTTAACGCGCGCGGAGCTTCAGGATTGGCTTTTCTCCGTTTGGAAAAGCCTAAGAAAAACCGTGGTGCTTGTCACCCACGATGTCGAGGAAGCGCTTCTCCTTTCGGATCGGATATTTGTCCTTTCGGCGCGGCCCGCGAAAGTGATCGCGGAATTCTCTGTGGCCAAGGAGCGGCCGCGAGCCCGAACGGATCCCCAAATCCAGAGCTTGCGAGAGGAGATCCTTTGGGCTCTCCAAAAAGCCAAAAGCCATGAGAAAGTTTCGTAACCGAATCCTGACGGCTTTCGTGGTGGTCCTTGTCCTCGGGCTTTGGGAAAGCGGTGTACGCCTTTTCCGCCTTCCTCCCTATGTTCTTCCTGCGCCAAGCCTCGTTTTCCTCACGTTTTTCCGCGATTTTGGGCTTCTTCTGTATCACGCGGAGGTGACCATTTTGGAAGTCGGGCTTGGGCTGGGCATCGGCGCACTTTTGGGGATCTTTGTAGCGATCCTCGCTTTTTACGCTGCGCCCGTGGGGCAGGCGTTGAAGCCCTTCCTCGTGGGCTCTCAGGTGATCCCCGTGTTCGCGGTTGCTCCCCTTTTGGTACTTTGGTTTGGCTTTGGGATCTGGCCCAAAGTAGCGGTTGCGGCCATGATCGTGTTTTTTCCGGTAGCCGTAAATCTTCTAGATGGCCTGCGCTCTCTTGGTCCCGAGCTCGTGGAGGTCTTCCAGGCCTTGGGGGCCTCCGAGCGCAAAATTTTTCGCCTGGTACGGGCCCCTGCAGCTTTGCCCTTTTTTCTCTCTGGCCTTCGCGTCGGCGCGACCTTGGCGTTGGTGGGTGCCACAGTCGGTGAGTGGGTGGGCGCCAGCCGGGGCTTGGGTTACCTCATGGTGCAAGCCAACGCCCGCCTCCGCTTGGATCGGGTGTTCGCGGCCATCCTCTTCCTTACCCTTTTGGGTTTGGGCCTCTTTTGGTTCCTGGGCCTTCTGGAACGTCTCCTTTTGCCCCGCCGGTACAATTTAGGGCTATGAGGTGGGTCGTACTATCCCTTGCGTTTGGCGTTGTGGGTTTAGGCGCAGGATCCATCCAGATCATCCTGGATTTTTATCCCAACCCTAACCATATTCCGCTTTATGTCGCCCAGGAACTGGGCTTCTTTGCGGCCGAGGGGGTAGAGGTGGAAATCCTTGTGCCCTCCGATCCCAGCGCTCCAGCGAAGCTCGTGGCCACAAAGACGGTGGAAGTTGGGCTTACTCCCCAAATGAACTTTTTCATCGCCCGCGATGAGGGCCTTCCCCTCGTGGCCATCGGCGCGCTCATCGATGGCGCCCTGGGCGGCCTTCTCAGCCTCCAGGAGTACGGGGTCAACGATTTGCGCGATCTGCGGGGTCGGCGCATCGGTTATTCCTTGGAGCCCCTGGAACCTGTCCTTTGGCGCACCATGATGGCCGCAGTAGGGGTCGCGCCCGACGAATTTGAGCTCGTGTACACGGGAATGAGCACGGTTCCCGCCCTTCTCACAAGGGCTGTGGATGCCATCGGGGCCTTTCGCAACTACGAGCTTTTGGCTGTCGAGCTTTTGGGCTACCACCCGATTTTCTTCCCCCAAGAGGCTTACGGAGTGCCCAACACGTACGAGCTTCTGTTCGTCACCCATCCCGATTTCCTTTTGGAAAAGGGAAGCGAAATAAAAGCTGTTTTGCGGGCGGTGGCCAAAGGCATTGAATTTGCCCGCGCGAATCCTGAGGAGGCCTTTTCCATCTTCGTGCGGGTTTTTCCGGAGCTGAACGATGAGCTCAATCGAAGAAGCTTTGCGGTCACCTTGCCTCTTTACGCTACGGGTGTGCGCCACGATGACCAAGCCCGTTGGGAAACGATGCAAGCCTTTCTTGTGGCAACCGGGATGATTCGGAGCGCCCTTCCCCTTGAGGAGCTCTACACCCTCGCTTTGCTTCCTTAGGCTCGTTTTTCTCCCTCTTTTGGGTACGCTTTAGGGCGAAACGGGGGCAACAAGGAGGCGGACTTGCGTATCGTTTTTGCTTTTTTGGTAGCTTGCGTGTCTTTCTTTAGCTTTGCGGGGCCGCAGCTTGCGGGCCGGGTGGAAAGGGTCATGGATGGCACGGCCATCGCTGTGCGGATCGAGAACGTCCTTGCGCCCTTGTCCGGCTTTTCTTCGGGAAACCTCCTCCAGGTGAGGTATGTCGGCGTGGGTTTCTCCAAAGCGGATGCGGAAAAAGCTTACGCTTTGAACTCCCTTCTTGTCGGCGGAAAACAAGTTTTTCTGGAACTGGAGGAAAAGGTCCACTCGGAGGACGGTTCTCTTCTCGCTTATGCTTTCTTGGATGGCGAAGGCTGGCTCATGGTGAACGCTATCCTCTTGACGGCACCCGTTTTCTCCTTCGTTCCCACACCGGGGGCGAACCGCTACGACTCTATTCTTGCGTATTTTGACCGCGTTCCCTCCACCTCGATTTTGGTCTGCCCGGTCCTCTACTCCTGGAGTGAGGCCGGAAAGCATGTGGGTGAAAGGGCCTGTGTGGAAGGGCCGGTGGCCAGTGTGGGAACGAGCCGCGGCGGCGATGTGTTTATCAACCTCGGAAAGCCCTATCCCGACCCCAATCGGTTCACGCTCTTCATCCCTGCCCGCCACGTGGGGAAATTCGAGGCCATGTTTGGTTCGCGCTTTTGGACCAACCTCTTGGGCCGTACCCTTCGAGCGCTTGGGGATATCCGGCTTTACCAAGGGGTTCCAGAGATCGAGCTCTCCGATCCTCTGAACCTTTCTATCCCTTGAGGAGTTCCAGGAGGATTTGGGCCAGGCGTTTGGGGTCCGCCCGTCCTTGGGAGCGCTTCATCGCCTGGCCCACCAAAAACCCGAGGGCTTGAGTTTTCCCTGCGCGGAAGTCCTCGACCGCTTGGGGATGGCTTTCCAAAGTTTCCCGGGCGATGGCCCAGAGGGCGTCCTCCTCGCGGAGCACCGTATCTTCTGCGGTTCGGATCAGTTCAGGAATTCGGCCTTTTCCCGAAGCCGCGATTTCCAAAAATTCTTTGGCCTTCGGCCGAGGAAGGAAGCCCTCTTCCACTTTTCGGATGAGCAAAACAAGATCCTCCGCGGGGATCGGCGGTTCTTCGTCCGTCCAATAGGGCCAGAGTTCGGAAAGGACCCAGCCCACCGCGGCTTTGGGGTTGGGGACAGCTTTGGCCACCTCCTCAAAATAGTCTGCCCGGAGGGGATCGGAAAGGAGGGCCTCGGCTTCCCGTTCTGGCACGCCGTATTCCCGCTGCCACCTCAGGGCCCGCTCCCAGGGAAGCTCGGGCATTTCCGCGCGAATCCGCTCCAGCCATTCGGGAAGGACCACCAAGGGGACCAAGTCCGGGTCCGGAAAATATCGGTAGTCGTGGGCTTCCTCTTTCGTGCGCTGGATCACCAGTTCGTTTCGGCCCTCATCCCATCCGAACGTCACTTGCTCTACGGTGTCCCCCCTACCCAGCCTCTCTTTTTGGTATTCCAGGGCCGCGGCTAAGGCGCGCTCGACCGCGCGGAAAGAGTTCAAGTTTTTGATCTCCGTTTTCGTCCCAAGTTTTCCTTCCCGGGCGAGGGAAACGTTGGCGTCGCAGCGGAGCTCGCCCTTTTCCATGTCTGCATTGGATACCCGCAAGTGCCGTAAAAGCGTCCTCAGCGCTCTGAGAAACTCGCGCGCCTCCCTGGGCGAGCGCAAATCCGGTTCCGTGACGATTTCCACAAGCGGAACCCCACAGCGGTTGAAGTCGATGAGGGTTCCAGCTTCGGTATGGATGAGTTTTCCCGCGTCCTCCTCGATGTGGAGTTCCCGAATGCGCACCGTACGAGGCTCCCCATCCACCTTGAAGGTTAGGCTTCCTCCCCAAGCGAGGGGCGCATCCCTTTGGGTGATCTGGTAACCTTTGGGGAGGTCTGGGTAAAAATAATTTTTGCGGTCGAACTGGGAGACGCGCTGGACTTGTGAGCCCAAAGCCAGTGCCACGCGCAGGGCCAGCTCCACTGCCTTTTTATTCAAAACCGGAAGAGCGCCGGGCAAGCCCAAACATACCGGACACGTGAGGGAATTCGGGGGAGCGGCGAAATAATCCGCCCGGCACGGGCAAAATAGCTTCGTGCGTGTGAGGAGTTGCACGTGGATCTCTAGCCCAATGACCGGTTCCATCGCCCGAGTATACCGGGTTGAGGATAATCCGACCTTTTGGTAGGATTTTTCTGCCATGTCCGTTCTGGAAGTTCGTGACCTTCACGTTCAGGTTGGGGACAAGCTTATCCTCAAGGGTGTGGATTTGATCTTGGAAAAAGGGAAAATTCACGCCCTCATGGGCCCAAATGGCTCGGGGAAAAGCTCTTTGGCGTTGGCTTTGGCCGGCCACCCCGCGTATCGGATCGTTCGGGGAGAAGTTTTTCTCGATGGGCAGGATCTTTTGCCCCGCCCCCCTCATGAGCGGGCCAAAGCGGGGCTGTTCGTGGCGTTTCAGTACCCGCCGGAGGTGGAAGGGGTAAAGCTCCTGGAATTTATGCGCTTGGCGTGCGGGGTGCGGGGACAAGGCTTCTGCGAATTCCAAAAGCATTTTCCTTTGGCCCTTTCGCGCCTGCGTCTTGAGGATTTCCGCGACCGCGAGCTTAATGTGGGCTTCTCCGGCGGAGAGAAGAAGAGGGCTGAACTCCTTCAGCTTTACCTTTTGCGGCCGAAGGCAGCCCTTTTGGACGAGCCGGATTCCGGAGTGGATGTGGATGCCCTGCGCCTCATTGCGGAAGTCATCGGCGAGATGGCCGCCTTCGGCATCGCCGTGCTCCTCATCTCCCACTATCCCCGTCTTTTGGACCTCCTTCCGGTGGAGAGGGTCTACGTGCTTCTGGACGGCCGAATTGTGGAGGAGGGCGGCCCCGCGCTCGCCCAGCGCATCGAAACGGAAGGATTCGAGGTGGTCCGAGGATGAAGCGCCTAGCTTCCGCTTGCCTGGATCGGGAGTTCGTGGAGGCTCTTTCCTATGAGAAGAACGAGCCGGCCTGGATGCGTGCGCACCGGCTCCGCTGCCTTTCGGTCTTTGAGAAACTCCCCATGCCGAAATTCGGGCCCGATCTTTCCGAGCTGGACCTGGGCGATCTCACGTACTACGCCCGGCCGGTGGAGCCGGTAAGCCGCTGGGAGGATCTTCCCGAAGAGCTCAAAAAGACCTTCCAGGCGTTGGGGCTTCCCGAAGCGGAACAGAGGGCCTTGGCCGGGGTGGGCGCCCAGGTGGATTCCGAGGAGGTCTACCGTTCCCTCTTGGAAAGCTTGCGCCAAAAGGGCGTGATCTTTACGAGCATGGAGAAGGCTGTGCGGGAATACCCCTGGATCCAGGAATACTTCATGAAGGTTATCCCGCCCGAGGACAACAAATTTGCGGCCCTGCACGGCGCGGTGTGGAGCGGCGGAACCTTCATTTGGGTTCCCGAGGGGGTTGAGGTGGAAATCCCCCTCCAGGCCTACTACCGCATCCAGACGGAAGGGGTGGGCCAATTCGAACACACCCTGATCATCGCCGAGCCCGGAAGTTCCCTGCACTATATCGAGGGTTGTTCCGCTCCCCGCTATAGCCGGATGAGCCTCCATTCCGGCATGGTGGAAATCATCGCCAAGGAAGGGGCGCGGGTGCGGTTCACCACCATCCAAAACTGGTCCAAAAACGGGTACAACCTCAATAACAAGCGTGCCTGGGCCTACGCCGGGGCCAGCGTGGACTGGGTTTCCGGATCCCTGGGAAGCAAGGTCACCATGCTTTACCCCACCACCGTTCTTTTGGGAAAAGGCGCGCGGACGGAAAACCTCTCCTTCACCTTTGCCCAGGAAGGGATGTGGTTGGACACAGGCGCGCGGGCCATCCATCGGGCTCCGGACACCTCCGCCCGTCTGGTCTCGCGCTCGGTGGTCCAAGGCCGGGCCATGTCCGTTTTCCGGGGAACGGTTTACGTTTCCCCGGAGGCCCGCGGGGCAAAAGCCCACGTGGAGTGCTCGACCCTCCTCCTTTCCCCGGAGGCCAAGACGGAAACCATTCCAGTTCTGCGCGCGGAGAACGACGAGGTGGAGCTTGGGCACGAAGCCACGGTGGGCCGCGTTTCCCAAGAGCAGCTCTTCTACCTCGTGTCTAGGGGTTTAGATGAGTCCCAGGCCTTGAGCCTCCTGGTGAACGGCTTTGTCTCGCCCATCCTCAAAGAGATCCCCTTGGAATACGCGGTGGAGCTGCGCCGCCTTTTGGAAATGAGTTTTGAGAAAGCCACCGGATGATGGACCCGCGCCGAGTTCGCCAGGATTTCCCCGTCTTCCTCCACCGCGGGGATCCCCATCCCTTGGTGTATCTCGACTCCGCGGCGACCAGCCAAAAGCCCATCCAGGTGATTGAGGCCGAAGCCCGCTTTTATCGGGAATGGAACGCCAATGTTCGGCGGGGAATCTATCGGCTTGCCTACGAAGCCACCCAACGCTACGAGGAGGCCAGGGCCAAAATCGCGGGGTTTATCGGAGCAAAACCCGACGAGGTGATCTTCACCCGGGGAACCACGGAGGCCTTGAACCTCGCGGCTTTTTGCCTTGGGGAAACGCGCATCCACTGGGGCGATCGCATTTTGATTACGGAGATGGAACACCACGCGAATCTCCTTCCTTGGCAGGTCCTCGCGCAAAGGAAGGGCGCGGAACTTTTGGCAGTGGGCATCGATTCCGAGGGCCGGCTGGATCTTGAGGATTTCCGCAAAAAGCTAAATGCGAAAACGAAGGTGGTAGCGCTGGCTCACGTTTCCAATGTGTTGGGCACGATTAACCCGGTGGCGGAGATCGCCGAGGCCGCGCACAGGATCGGCGCGATCGTTGTGGTGGATGCCGCGCAATCTGTGCCCCATATGCCCCTGAACGTGGCCGAGCTTGGGTGCGATATCCTTGCGTTCTCCGGCCACAAGATGCTTGGACCCACAGGGATTGGGGTTTTATGGGCGAAAAGCGCTCTTCTTGAGGAATTTCCGCCGTTTTTGGTGGGTGGGGAGATGATCCGGGAGGTCTGGATCGAGCGGGCAACTTGGGCGGATCCGCCGGCCAAGTTTGAAGCGGGTACTCCGCCCATCGCCCAGGCCATCGGTTTGGCCGCGGCTGTGGATTACCTTCAGGCGCTAGGAATGAGCGCGGTCTTCTCCCACGGCCAAAGGCTCACCGGGCTCGCCCTCGAAGGCCTTCTGCGCCGAGATTTTGTGGAAATATATGGCCCCAAATCCCAAGAAGAGCGTGGGGCCCTCGTGGCCTTTAATTTCAAGGGTATCCATCCCCATGATGTGGCCACCCTCCTCGATCAGGAGGGGGTCTGTATCCGCGCAGGGCATCACTGTGCGCAGCCGCTCCACCGGCGCTTGGGGATCCCCGCCTCTTGCCGGGCTTCGTTTTACGTGTACAACACCGAGGAAGAAGTGGAGATTTTCCTTTCCGCCCTGGATCGGGTTTGGGGAGTCATGGGATGAGCCCATACGAGGAGATCATCCTGGATCATTGGAAGAACCCCCGCAACAAGGGTCGCCTTCCCCATCCGGACCTGGTGGGAGTGGAAGTGAACCCCCTTTGCGGGGATGCGGTGAGACTGGAGCTAAGCGTGGCCGATGGGAAAGTGAAGGAAGTGCGTTTCGATGGGCAAGGCTGCGCCATCTCCCAGGCTGCGGCCTCGCTCCTTACGGAGCTCATCCAAGGCCGCTCTTTGGAGGAGCTTCGGAAAATGTCCGAGAAGGAGCTCCTTTCCGCCCTCGGTGAGGTGATCGAAACGCGAAAGAATTGCGCGCTTTTGCCCCTTAGGGCTTTACGACGAGCGCTGGCCCCAAAGGCTTAACGGCGCTTTCTTTTTGCGCTTGCCCGGCGCGCCTTTTTTGTGGTCCTTGCGCGCTTCGCGCTTTTCCGGACTCTCTTCGGCGGTGTCTCGGGAACGGGTTGGGCGACGGCGATGACATCCGCAAGCGTCTTCTCCCCAAGCGCGTTGAGGAACTTCCCTTCCAATTCCTTCCAAAATGGGTAAGTGGGGCAGCTCTCGTCCACCGCGGTGAGGTTGCGCTGAACCCGGCCGAGGGCCAAGACGGGCGACTTCTCCAAAATTCCCATGAGGTCGCGAATTTTGATGTTCTGCGGATCCTTTACCAGGCGGAACCCGCCGACCCGCCCTTTCTGCGCCTCCACAAATCCTTTGGCCCGGAGATCCAAAAGGATGCGGCGAAGGAAGGGTTCGCTTACCCCGATTTTCCGCGCGAGCTCCCAAACTGCGCTTCGGCGCTCGGGCAAAAGGGCAAGCTCATATAGGGCACGCACTCCGTTCGCTAATCGCGCTCCTACCAGCATGGCACCTCCCTCTCGTTTTTAAGCTCGCCGATAATAACGGGAAGAGCCCGAAGCTGTCAAAAATGACAGTTTTTGGGAGCGCCGGTCCTCTCCTGCAAAACCCGGGAGCGGAGTTGGCCGCATCCCGCTTGGATTCGAATTCCCCGCGAGCGGCGCACCGTCACATCGATATTGTGCGCCAAAAGCTCCCGGCGAAAGAGCTCCACCTGGCCCTCATCAGGACGCCGAAAGGGAAGCCCAGGAGCAGGGTTAAAGGGGATGAGGTTCACGTGCGCCAATTTTCCCCGCAAAAGGGCAGCGAGCTTTCGCGCGTGCTTCAGGCTATCGTTTACCCCTCCCAAAAGGACGTATTCGAAGGTGACGCGGCGGCCGGTGCCCACGCTATAGGCTTCCGCGGCGGAAAGCACCTGCGCGATCGGCCAATGGGCCGCGAGGGGCACGAGCTCCTTCCGCAGCTCATCGTCGGGGGCATGAAGGGAAATGGCGAGGTTGAATTGCCTTCCTTCCTGAGCGAGCCGCAGAATTCCCGGGACAACGCCTACGGTGGAGAGGGTGATGCGGCGCGCTCCTAATCCGAACCCGCGGGGATCATTGAGGTTCAACAGGGCTTTGAGGGTGGCCTCGTAATTGAGGAGCGGCTCGCCCATCCCCATCACGACCACATGGGTCACCCGCTCCCCTTTTTCCTTGAGGCTTCGGGCGAAGTACAAAACTTGGCCCGCGATTTCTCCCGCGGAAAGGTTCCGGACAAAGCCCATCTGGCCTGTGGCGCAAAATGTGCAGCCCACAGGGCAGCCCACTTGGGTGGAAATGCACACGGTACGCCGGTCCTCCTCCCGGATGAGCACGGCCTCAATGCTCGTTTCGTCCGCAAGCCCAAGGAGAACTTTTTCCGTTCCTTCGTCGTCGCTCTGCCGGGCCAAAACGGAAAAAGGATCCAAGAGAAAGCGCTCGGAGAGGCTCTCTCTCAGCGCCGCGGGGAGATTGGTCATCACGGCGAAATCCGTGGCGAGGTGTTTCCAAACCCACTCCCAAACCTGGCGAGCCCGATACGCCGGCTCTCCCAGGCTTTCCAACTCCGTTTGCAGTTCTTCCAAAGAGAGGTCCAAAAGGAGCCGCTTTTCCATCGGGAGATTATCTGCGCGGCTAGGAAAATGGGCACCCTTTGGGTAACCTTCCGGCCGTATGGGCGATCTTCTCATTCGCGGCGGAGAAGTGATTACTTCGCGTAAAACCGGCTTGGCCTCGGTGTATGTCCGGGACGGGAAAATCTCTCAAGTGGGGAAATTCTCCAAAGCCGCCAAGGAAGTTGTGGATGCGTCGGGGCTTTTGGTTTTGCCTGGAGCGATCGATGCCCACGTACATTTCGCCTTGCCTGTGGCGGGGACACGCTCTGCGGACGATTTTCTGAGCGGGTCTTTGGCAGCCGCGGCAGGCGGGGTCACCTGCTTCATCGATTTCACCCTGGGAAGCCCGGAAACTCCCCTTCCGGAAGCAGTGGAAAAGCGCCTGGCCCAAGCGCGGGAATCCGTCGTGGACTTTAGCCTCCACGTGGAGATGATCGGCTGGCAAAAGGAGCGCGTTTCCGAAATCCACGCCGTAAAAGGCCTCGGCCTTCGCTCCTTCAAGTTTTATCTGGCCTACTCGGAGTCCGGACGGAGGACGGACTTGGGCACGCTTTTTGCGGCCATGCAGGCCATTCGGGAAATTGGGGGCGTGGCCATGGTTCATGCCGAGGCCGATGAGCTCGTGGATCCCAAAGCCGGGCCGTTTCCTTGGGCGCGACCGAGCCTGAGCGAGGAAGTGGCCATTATGGAGGTGGGGTTACTTTCCCGTGAGAGCGGTTGCCCCGCGTACATTGCGCACATCTCTTCCGGCCAAGGATTCCAAGCCCTGCTCCGCAGCCGCCGGATGGGCGCGCCCATCGTCGGGGAAACCTGCCCCCACTACCTCGTGTTGGACGATTCCGTCTACGCCCGGCCCGATGGGCACCTTTTCTCCGTTACCCCGCCCTTGCGCACAAAAGAGGACCAACGTGCTCTTTGGGAGGGGCTCAAAAACCGGGTCTTCCAAGCGGTGGCCACGGATCATTGCCCTTTCACCCGGGCCCAAAAGGATCCTTTCAAGGACGAGCCCAGCCGCCTTCCTTCAGGGCTGCCCGGAGTGGAAACCCTTTTGCCCCTCCTTTACCACTTCGGGGTCGCTCAAGGGGAGCTTCGCCGGGAGGACCTGGCCTGGTATTTGGCGGAGGGGCCCGCGCGGGCCTTTGGCCTTTGGCCAAGGAAAGGGGCGATACGCCCGGGTGCGGATGCGGACATCGTTCTGCTCGATCCCAAGGGATCTTGGAAGGTTGAGGCGAAAAATCTCCACATGGCGACGGATTTCTCTCCCTACGAAGGTTGGGTTTTGCAGGGGAAAATCGTTGGGGTCCTTTCCCGCGGCGAGTGGGTCTATCGGGACGGCGAAATTTTGGGGAAACCCGGGCGGGGGGTGTTCATCCCCTGGCAGGAATGAGCCTGGTCCTGATCCGAGGAGCTGGCGATATCGGCACCGCCGTGGGAATCCTGCTTTATTCTTTGGGGCACAAAATCGTGTACACGGAACTCCCTCGGCCCCATACCCTCCGCTGGGTGGTGGCTTTCTCGGAGGCCGTGTACCGCAAAACTTGGGAAGTCCAGGGGATTCGCAGCCGTTTTACCTCCTCGCCGAAGGAGGCGCGGGAGATCGCGGAGGGAGGGGAGATCGCGGTCCTCGCGCCGGAGGGCCAAGCCGTCTCCGTGCTTCGGCCGGATGTGCTCGTGGATGCCCGCATGGCCAAAAAGAACCTGGGCACAAGGATCGAGGAGGCGCCGCTGGTGATCGGACTTGGGCCGGGTTTCCAAGCGGGAGTGGATTGCCACTTCGTCATCGAAACCCTGGATGGCCTGAATCTCGGCCGCGTAATCCGGGAAGGAGAGGCTGAACCCCCTACCCATCTTCCCTGCGCGGTGGAAGGGATCGGGGAAGAACGGGTGGTCCGGGCTCCCAGATCCGGCGAGTTCCGCGCCCTCCGCACCATCGGCGATCTGGTGGAGGCCGGCGAGCTTGTGGCGGAAATCCATAAGACTCCGGTTTTGGCTCCCATTCGGGGCGTTATCCGGGGCATCCTCCATAGCGGCCTTTGGGTCTCCCAAGGGATGAAAGTGGTGGAAATCGATCCTCGAGGCGATCCCTCAATCCCTTTCAAAATTTCCGAGCGCTCCCTCCGGATTGCCTCCGGCGTAGCGGAGGCTTTGCGCCTCAGCGCGCTTTCCAAGCGGCTTTGATTTCCCCAAAAAACAGGGTGTGGAGGTTGCCCTGCGGGTAATACTTTTCCCGCACCTCTTGGGAAAGGATTTCCTCAGGGGCGAGATCCACTTTTCCAATCACGCGACATTCGTAAATGAGGTCGCAATCCACTAAGACGGGGATGGGAACTTCTTTCCCCATTTCGTAGCGCAACCCAAGTTCCTTGAATTTATCCACATCCCGGCCGGACTTCTCCCCGCAGAATTCCAGTTCCTTCCGCATCTTCCCCAAAGGCACATTTACCGTGAACGCTTGAGAGTGGACGAGGCAGGAGTGGGTATACCGGGAAGGCCGAACGAGCACAAGAAAAACGGGCCGATACCAAACCGTTCCCAAGAGACCCCAGCCGATGGTCATGGCATTGGGCCTTCCGTTTTTGTCCATGGAAACCAAAAAAGCTCCTCCGGAATGGAACTGCTTTTGGACTTGAGCGAATCCCACCCACGGTTCAATTCTCCTAAACCGCTTATCCCACTCGCTCATACTGCCGCCTCCACGCCGCTCTCTCAAAAGGACTTGGGTAATAAGCCGCGAGGATCCCGCCGCCTATGAATTCCCGGAGGATGGAGGTGGCGGGCACCTCCTCTCCCGGATAGGGCTTAAACCACCGCAGAATCCCCAAAAGGCGCTCGGCCTCGAGCCGCAGGCGGGGATGGCGCACCTGCAAAAGGAGGGGCTCCGCCCGGGAGCGCAAGACGTTCCATTCGTAGACCAAAGCGGAGTTGAACATCACGTCGGCCTGGCCCTGGTAGGGGAAGATGAAGCGTTTTTCCCCGCGGCGCACGTTGCCCCAAAGCCCGAGCGTCTGCTCGGCGCTATAGCCGCGAAAAGCTGCATCGCGTACGATCCGCCGAATGAGCCGGGTATCCGTCGTGGAAATCCTCACGTGATCATCTAGGTTCAGCTGGGTTAGGGCCGAAACGTAAATGCGGAAAACCGTTCCTCGATAATCCCCCGGCAAAACGAGAGGGTTTAAGCAATGCAAGCCCTCTACGAGCACGAGGGCCTCCGTATCCAGCCGCAGTTTCAGCCCCGTTTTCCGCTGCCCTGTGGGGAAGTCGAAGTAGGGGAGGGTGACCTCTTTTCCGGAAAGGAGGTCCTCCATTTGGGCGTGGAAAAAGGGGAGGTCTACAGCGGAGATATCGTCGAAATCCGTAAGGCCCCGGCGGGCCATCTCCTCGCGGGGAAGGAAATAGTCGTCCAGCGAAATGGGATAAGGTCGAAGCCCCAAGGCCAAAAGCTGGATGGCCAGCCTTTTTGTGAACGTGGTCTTCCCCGAGGAAGAGGGGCCAGCGATGAGGACGATTTTGGGGAGGCGTTCGGCGATGGTCTCGGCGATTTGGGCAATCCGCTGCTCGTGCAGCGCCTCAGAAACGAGGATCACTTCGGTCATCCGGCCCGTGCGGATGGCTTCGTTCACGGTCCAAACGTCGTACACGCCCAAAAGCTCGAGCCACTTCCCGTATTCCTCGAAGACTTGCCAAAGGGGCTGATAGTCCTCAACCGGCGCGAGCTCGGTGGGCTTTTCTCTTCGGGGAAATTGTAGGATGAAACCGTCGTGGTACGGATGCAGGCGGAAATACCGGAGGTATCCCGTGGAAGGGACCATGGGCCCGAAGAGGTATTCCCGGAAGTTTCCAAGCCGGTAAAGCGGGATTTGCCCAGGGTCCTCGGCTAAAAGGAGCTCGGCTTTTCTTTGCAGCCCTTGGCTTTGGAGGATCCGCGCGGCTTCCGCGGCCGGAAGGATGTCCTTTTCGATGGGGATGTCCTTTTCCACCCACGCGCGCATGAGGCTTTCGAGACGTGCGAGCTCTTCGGAGGAGAAGGGGGGCCGGCCCGTAATGCGGCAGTAGTACCCGCCAAAAGGGACGGAGTGATCGATGATGAGCCTGGCTTTCGGGAAAAGCTCAAAGGCCGCGGCGGCAAGAAGAAAGCTTAGGGAGCGCGTGTAAATTCGGATCCCTTCGGAGTCGGTCATGAAGATCGGCCGGATTTCCGCATCGCGCCGAAGCGGCTCGGAAAGCTCCCAAAGCTCGCCGTCCACTAAAGCCGCGACCGCGGGGACGGTGGGATCGGGATAGGCCGCGGCCACGAACTCGCTTAACTTCGTCCCCACTGGTCCTTCCAGGATCCGGCCATCGGGAAAAACGGCCTGGACGGTTTCCCGAGGTTTTCCGAGTCGGATCGTGGCCATGGGGCGAAATTATACGCCCAACACCTCCTTGACCGCCGCGCGATAGGCCGCGAAGTCCGCCGCGGAGAAGAGGACGAACCTCACTTCCCGAATCTTTCCAGGGTTCTCCAAAAGGAGATCCCGGACGGCACGGATGGCCACTTGCGCGGCCTTTTCCACCGGATAGCCGTAGGCCCCTGTGGAGATACTGGGAAAAGCGATGGTTTGAATGTCCCTTTCCAGAGCGAGCCTCAAGGAGGACCGGTAAGCTTTAGCCAAAAGCTCCGGCTCCCCTTGGTTTCCGCCGCGCCAAATGGGGCCGACGGTGTGGATGACATACCGGGCCGGGAGCTTTCCGCCTGGGGTGAGGACGGCCTCCCCCGTGGGGAGGGGACCGCGCTCCCTCCGGATTCTTGCGGCTTCTTCCGTGACCTCGGGACCGCCGGCGCGGTGAATGGCCCCCGAGACCCCGCCGCCTGGGGTAAGGTCAGGGTTCGCTGCGTTCACAATGGCCTCCACCTCCTGCTTCGTAATGTCCCCCTGCACCAAAACGAGCTTGGTTTCCCCCACTTTCGTCTCAAACCTTTCCATCCTCCTCACCTCTTGCGAGCTCAAAAATCTTCTTTGCCGCACCCAAAGCTGCTTTGGCCCGCCTTTCCCCCACCCTTTCCCTGGGCGGTGGAAGGCCCGGCTCTCCCATTTCCACGGTGATGCGATCCAGCCTGGGAAGTTCCCGCAGGCTCAGGAAGCGCAGATCGCGCCTGACAGCGCGTGCCCAAAGCCTGGGAATATCCTCCTCCGCGATCGCCTCCGGGTCCTCTCCGGTTTTCACAAGGAAGGCAAAGAGGCTCCGCCAAGCGCTTGTCAGGGCGATTTCCAAAGCCCAGTCGAAAAAGCCCTTTTCGGCAAGGAGCTCAGCCGCCCGGAGGTCATGCTCCGCCTGCTTTAGGTATCGGTCTGCCTCTTTGCGGCGTTCCTCCTCTTTCCAAGGGAGGCCCGCGCCGGCGCGGAGCTCATCGAACATTTCTTCGTCGGAAAAGCCGAAGCGGTGGGCAAGTTCATGGAAAACGGTGCGCCGGATTTGGTCCCGGAGCTCCTCTTCGGTCTGGCACCACTCCTCCAAGGGCCGGCGAAAAAGCACAATCCTCCCCGGAAAATCCCGCGGATTGTCGGTCTCTAAAATGGACGGGCCCTCGTAGAGGCCAAAGGGGTAGTTGGGAGGTTTGAGGCCCAATTCCAGCATGATTTCGTCATCCGGGTAGTCCTCTACCTGGATTTCCAGGCCCCGCAAATACTTTGCGAAGTCCGGCGGAAGCTCGGAAAGCGCTTCTCTAACAAGCTCGGAAAACCTTTCCTCTCCCACCCTTACCGCCATCCCAAAATTTTAACAGATCTTCACAAGCGGTACGAACATTTTATTTAACTCCATTTTTTAGCAAAAACAAGCCCGCCAAAATTTGGCGGGCTTGCCGTCGAAAAGTCAACTGCTTGCTCCTATTTTTGCCCGTCTATCCAAATCGGAAATATGGTCTGATGCTCTCGGGCTTCAAGTCCGTACCCGCCGGCTAAAATTATTAGTGAATTTGAAAAGGTTATACTGGTACTTTTCACGGCTTCTTCACTAATTTCTACAGGTATCTCGCTTGGCTGAACAGCAGCAATAGCCTTGACTGTCTCTTGGCGAAGAACTGCTGGCGTTTCATAAGGACCGTAGTCTATCCAAACATAGTTTACACGGTTAGAGCCCTCTGATCGCCAGGCGGCGACAAAAGCAGTACTTATATATGCCGAATTGGGAGGGAGCTCTTCTGCCCTCTTCCGTATGTTTCGGGCGATCTGCGTCAAAAGAGGATGATCTTTCAACTTAACAAGAAATTCCTTGGCTTTTTCGGCGTCAAGCCTTTCTGTAATGACCACAGCAATCACATTTAAGCCCCATGCTCCCTTGTTATTTGGCCACTCAGGGTCCTTTCTTACTTCGTCTAACGTTTTGCTGGCCCAATCTAGAAGTTCGTGTTTTGGTTCGTTTGCATAGTTGACAATAGCCACATCAACCACTGGTCGATGATGGATTGGCTGCTTTGGATCCACTTGATTGGCTTTTTCGTCGGGATCAGGCAACAGCCCTTTATCACGTCTATAGACAACACGCACTTCAGTAAGACCAGCGACCGATACCCCTTCAGCAAACCAGTTCAGTCTTCCCGCTTCTTTGAGGTGAGCACCTAAACGCAAAAGGTGAGGAACGAAACTGTTTCTAGTGGCGCAGCGCTCCTCAAGCGATGCAGTATTGTGAAGAAGGGTCCCGTAGCACACGGCTAGCGCTGCAAAGGCAAGGGCCTCAACACGACGTTGGTTACCAAGTTCAAGTATTGCGCCATCAAGCAAACTACTAATCAGATCTACCCATTCCGCTCTTGCCGCTTTTGGATCCTGCACTCCCGGAAAAGGAGGAAGCTTGTTCTCATCTATTAAGTCTATCCATCGGTTCAACATATCTTTTATAGCCCAAACGGTCATAGCTATGAATAGTTTTTCCTCTTGAGTCGGGTACTTGTTAAACTTTATTGTTGCATGTTGTCCTTTACCTTCTACCCAAGCTTTCACAAACCGCGCGCCTCCCTTAAAAGATGCATAATCAACCAAAGCCCCAAGAAGATAATCCAGAAGTTTTGTTGTCGCCCATGAGACAACTATTGCCCCAATTTCTTCGATTACTTTGGGAGCTAGTTCCGGTTGAGTTTCTTGGAGGTATTTCTTCCATTGCCGGGCCAAGGCCCGAATAAACGTTATCCGACGTTCAGGCGCGGGTTCTAACTCAAAACGAGCAAACAACCGCTCCAAAGCCTCAAGGCCGTGGGGGCGCAGCGCTTCATAGGTTTCTTCGAACTTTCCTTGCTCATCACCTTCTGCAAGCCGCAAAAAAAGGAGGCCAAGGTCAGAAAAACTCATTCCCAAGAGATCCTCAAAGATTCCGACCATTCCCAAGGCTGGAACAACAAAGTAGTCGCTTTCTGTGAGTTCGCAAGCCTTTTCATAATGTACTTGGACATCGGCAAAAGATAGTTGGGAAAAACCAAGAAATGCGAGTTTTATTTCTTTTTGAGTATGTGCTGCTCCAAGTGTAATGGGTAATCCGTATTGCACTGCAAGATTGTAAGCCTAAATTGTCAATTCTGCGTCGGTTTTGAATTGCAAAAGTATGTTATCAGCAGGAACATTAATGAGGTCCCAGCAGAACACAGTTAAACTGCGTTCTTCTTGTAAAGGTATCTTAGGGAATGGGAGCGGACCCCTCCTTGTTTGCGCAGCCGGCACAAACTGCGAAAATCCCCCTTGTCCAGTATCTCCAGTGAGATGTTCTCCGGTATCCCTACGGGTATAGAATGCAAAATCTCGAAGATTCGGAAATGCGCGGGGTTTTTCGCCGCCACTGATGATGGTATACATCGGTGTGCCCATACGTGTAACTCCTGGATTGACATCTCGGACTGGAAAACCCGGCCAGAAATCTGTCGTCGATGGCAAAAGCACAAGCGTTTCAAGATCCAATAAAACCTCGTTGTCTTTAACTGCCAGCGCTTTGGCTAAAGCCACATAGACTTCCACATTTGGATCCAAAGCCATAACTCCCACTTGTCCTGAGTTATGAGACGCTGGTGGAGCTGCAGCAACGATAATATGAATGTCATAGCTTGTTTCGTCCAGCATTGCTCCGGCTGCTCCTACCACCTTTCCGTGTGTTTGTAGCCATTGTTCGAACTTTCGAAAGCGCTCATTTTTGCGAAGCTGATGAAGAATGTCTCCTGCACCGCGGAAAGCTTTTTCACCATCTGGGTAAATATGCAGCGTCTTCTCTCCCTGGTCGACCACTCCGAAGGCCCACGAGCCCTGATGTAGACCAATATAGATAAGGTGCGCCAGTCCTGAGACCGAAGTAGGAGTCCTATCATTAGGAGGGAACAATTCGTTAGAGGGAACAATGGCGCGGAAGATCACAAGGAAGCCGCGCTCGTATTGAAGTATGACCACTGGGTCTTCCAGAAGCATATAACCCCGCGCTTCAAGTTTGGCACGTATTCCCTTAGTGACCGGGTCAGCCAACGCCTGAGCTTTGAGCTTTTCTTTTTGGGGGTTGTGATGTCTTCAGCCATAGGTGCGTATCGGGTTGTGTTTTGGTAAAAATGCTCTTTAGGGGTAAACATGCATCCTCCTAAAGAGACTCCGATGGCCAACACCGCTATCCGCAATACCCATAACTTCATGGCGCCTCCCTTGGTTTTCATATAATTCCTTAAAAGGGGGATGGCAAGAGCCCACTTGCTGGAGAGAGGCGAAGAGAGCGACATTTGTCCTTGGCCCCAAAATCTGCGAAGATAATAAAGTGAAAACTATGCGCGTAGGGTATATCCAGTTCGCCCCAAAGTTTGGCGAGAAAAAGAGGAATTTGGAGAGAGTTACGGAGCTTCTTGTCGGAAAGGACGCGGAGCTTTGGGTCCTTCCAGAGCTTTGCACAACAGGTTATCAGTTCACAAGCAAAGAAGAACTGGCCGAGCTCGCCGAACCTGTTCCTTATGGCCCCAGCATCCAAGCCTTTTTGAAACTAGCCTGCGAGAAGGGGACGTATATCATCGCCGGCTTTGCCGAAGAAGACCGCGGAAATTTCTATAACTCCGCGATCCTTGTAGGACCAAAAGGTGTACTTGCCCGCTACCGCAAAGTGCACTTGTTCTTTCACGAAAAACACTGGTTTACGCCGGGAAACCATCCGTTCACGGTGGTGAAGGTCAGCAAAATTCCTGTGGGCATTCTCATTTGCTATGACCACATGTTTCCCGAAGCAGCGAGGATTTTGGCTTTGAAAGGCGCCTTAATTATTGCTCATCCCGCCAATTTCGTGATCCCCGGTCTTGGACAACTCACCATGCGCGTGAGGGCCCTGGAGAACCGGGTTTTTACCATCACCGCGAACCGCGTGGGCACGGAGGCCCGCGCCGAACCCCCGCTCACGTTCACCGGCATGTCCCAGATCGTCTCGCCCAAAGGGGAGGTTTTGGCTCTCGCCGGAAAGGAAACAGAAGAGGTGGGGATTGTCGAAATTAATCCCGCGGAAGCGGAGGATAAGTACCTTACTCCCCTAAACCACCTCTTTTTCGACCGGCGTCCGGAGTTCTACCGCGAGCTTTTGGAGGGGTAGAATTCGCCGGAGGTGGTTATGGCTTTATTCAAAGTGGCCACCTACAACTGCAACTCCATCCGGAGCCGCCTTCTTTTGGTGCTTTCCTGGCTTTCCCGGGAAAAGCCGGACGTCCTTTGCCTTCAGGAAACGAAGACGCCCGATACGGAATTTCCCGCGGACGCCTTTCAGGAGGCGGGCTACCACGTGGTTTTTCGGGGATATAAAGGCCAGGCGGGCGTAGCGGTGGCCACAAAAGAAGAGCCGAAAGAGGTGCGCTTCGGCCTGGACGGGGATCCCAAGGACGAGGACCGCCTGATCGCCCTCAAAGTCCGGGGGATTCCCATCGTGAACACATACGTTCCCCAGGGCCAATCCGTGGATTCGCCCATGTTCCAGTACAAGTTGGAATGGCTGAGGCGCCTACGGGAATTCTTCGCCCGCCATTACTCGCCCGCGGAGCCCCTTCTTTGGTGCGGGGATTTCAACGTGGCGCCCGAGGAAATCGATGTCCATAGCCCCGACAAGCTCCGCAACCACGTGGATTTCCACCCGCTCGTGCGGCAAGCCCTGGAGGAGATCCGCCAATGGGGGTTTGTGGACGTGTTCCGAAAACACCACCCCAACGAACCTGGGCAGTACACGTTTTGGGATTACCGGGTTCCCCGGGCCCTCGAGAGGAATTTGGGCTGGCGGGTGGACCACATTTGGGCCACGCGCCCCTTGGCGGAAAGGTCCGTGCGGGCGTGGATCGATCGCGAGGCGCGCCGGGCGGAGAAGCCCTCCGACCACACCTTCCTCGTTGCCGAATTCGACTTATAGCTCACGAAGGAGCACCCAATATCTTCGGCCGGGGCCACGATGAAAATAAAGTTCGAAAACGCGGCCATCCTTCGTGCGCACCTTGTACCAGTCCCGATGTCTTCTTCGCCACCAGGACCGCTGGAAATCCAGTTCTCTGCGAAATTCCAAGACCTCCACGATTCGGTATTCCTTTCCCTCCCAGCGGAATCCCACCGGCGGGCCAGGCCTCTCCGCAAAGAACACCTCCACCTCCGCATCGATGAAGCGGCCTCCCATGCCACCGGAAGTTTAGGCTATCTTTGGTGGACCATGGAATTCGCCCCATATCTCCTTCGGCCGGCCCTATTTACGGAGCTTCCCCCAAGGTGGGAAGAAATCTTCGGCCGCATGGCCCCATTAGCTGTGGAAATTGGGTTTGGAAACGGAGAATTTCTTGCGGAAATGGCAAAAATCCACGCGGACTGGAATTGGGTGGGGTTTGAGACGAGCCTTACCTGCATGGTGAAAGCGGGAAGGAAGCTCGCCCAAAGCGGGATAAGGAACGCGCGCCTCGCCCTTTTGGATGGGAAATTCGGGCTTCGGGAGCTTTTCCAGGACGGGAGCGTGGCCCAGGTCTATGTCAATTTTCCCTGTCCCTGGCCGAAAAGCCGGCATGCGGAGCGGCGTCTGGTGGATGAGGGTTTTGCCCAGACTTTGGCCGCGGTGCTCGCCCCAAAAGGCGAGTTTCATCTCGTCACCGACGCCCTTTGGTACGCGCAAGAGGCTGGCCGAAAACTTTCCGAGGCCGGCCTTGAGGTCAGGGGGCCTTTTCCCCTTTCCGAAGGGGGGCCGGGGACGCGCTATGAGCGGAAATGGCGTTCCCGTGGGCTTTCCATTTGGGGCCTGGTCGCCTCCTCGCAAAACCCGGGTAAAGTTGGGCGCATCGCCGAGGGAGCTATGCCGCACGCCAAGGTGCCGGTGAAGTTCTGCCCCGAGAGGATCCGCGCCCTTTCCGGACTCAAGGAGACCTGGCCCGAGGGCGCATTCGTGGTGAAGGAAATCTTTCTTTCGCCGGATGGAAACACCGCGCTCCTTCGCACGTTTTCCTCCGATCGCGGTTTTTCCCAGCACTTCTTCATCGTCGTTTCCGAACACGACGAGGGCCTTTTGGTTCAGCTCGATAGCGCAACTGTCCCCTTCCGGACGCCCGCGGTGAAGCGCGCGGTTTTTTCCGTAGCCAAGGCCTTGGAGACGGGATGATCCTTTTCATCGCTCTCTTTTTTTCTTTGGCTTCCGCCGGGGAAGTGGGCCTGCGCCTGGAGGGGCCCGAAGCCACAGGAAGCCTTTGGATTTCCGAGGCCTGGGAAATCCTCTTTTTCCAATTCACCAGCCGAGCAGAGCTTTCCCTTTTCCCCCTGGGCTTCCGAATGGCAAGCCTAAAGCTGGGCGCAAGCTCGGGACCTTTTTTAAGCTCCCTGGAACTGAACGCCTCGGGAACGGGTCGAATCGATCTTTTTTTGAGTGGAATGGCAAAGGGAACTGTCCGCATGGGGGATTTCACGGTTTTGGCGCAAATAGGGACAAAATCGGGTTGGGCTGGGGTCAATCTTGCACCAAGCGCGATCTTTTTGGCTTGGGGAATGCTTGGGATCGAGAAAGGCGACTTTTCCGGAGAGGTCTTTCTGAGCGGGCCTTCCCCTTGGGAGCCCAGTTTGAAGCTGCGTTATGGCCCGCTTTCCTTCGCGCTTTCTCGTTCGACCTCTTTAGAGATCTCCGCGGACAGGGCGCCTTGGGCGCTTTCCTCTTCGTTCCAGATTTGGCCGAAGATTTCGCAAACACAGACGCTCATATACTCCCAAGGAGGAAAAAGCTTTCGGGCTTGGCTTGGGAGCGCGGGGAATTTTGGGTTAAGGGTCAGCGTTTCCCAAAGGGATTGGGCTGCTTCCGCATCCTTTCTTTTCGTTTGGGGGCGGATGACGCAGCTTGGGGTTGAGGTTACGAAGACTTTCTAAAGGCGCGGAAAGTGCAAGGGCAAGGCAGCCGCGCCCAAAAGGCCCACGTCATCCCCAAGCTTTGTGAGCTCCACCTTGGGCTGCACGCGGCTTAGGGAATTCAAGGCCGCCACGACCTTTGGCCCCAGGAACCCCCAAGAGGCGGTGAAGCCACCGCCCAAAATGATCATTTCTGGCTCCAGAAGTTCCGCGGCAATGGCGAGGGCCTGCCCCATGGCTTTGCATGCCTCTTCCACGAGGTTCAAAAACGGGGCCTCTCCTTTTTGGGCGCGCTCGATGATCTCTTCAGCGGGAATTCGCTCGCCGAGGAGTTCGAAGGCCCGGTCGCTTAGCCCTGCGCCGCCGGCCAAGGCCTCGAGGCATCCGATTTTCCCGCAGCGGCAGCGCGGGCCATCCGGGCGGATGGGAATATGTCCAATTTCCCCGGCCTGCCCCGTCGCACCCCACACCACTTCCCCTCCCGCCACAATCCCTCCGCCGATGCCGGTGGACCAGGTCACATAGAGGAAATTTTGGGCTTTCCAGCCGAAGACGAGCTCTCCTAGGGCGGCACAGTTCGCGTCGTTTCCCAGGAAAACAGGGCAGCCGAACGCAGCGCGGAGCTCCTCCACCACGTTTACGCCGTTCCAATGGGGGAGATTTGGGGCGTGAAGGATGAGGCCGCGCCGCATGTCCATGGGAGCAGGCGCCCCCACCCCGATGGCCTCCGGCCTTTCCCAGCCCACCTCTTGGAGGATCTGGCCGATGGCCGCGCGCAGCTCCGGCAACCCGCGGGTGGGAAAAATTCGGCGGGCCAAAATTTTTCCAGCGAGAACTGCCCCCACCCTTGTCCTTGTCCCACCGATGTCTACGCCGATCAGCCTTTCCACGGGCGCGATGTTAACAAAGCCCTGCGGGGCGTTACAATTTTGCGCAATGCGCGCGGTCGATGTGATCGAAAAGAAAAGGGACGGAAACGAACTCAGTCCCGAGGAAATTCGGTGGTTTGTCCACGGCTACGTAGCGGGAAAGATCCCGGATTACCAGATGGCCGCGTTCCTCATGGCGGTGTACTTCCGGGGGATGAGCGAGGAGGAGACGGTGGCCCTCACCCAGGCCATGGTGGAAAGCGGCGAGAGGATCGACCTTTCCTCGGTTCCCGGCATCAAAGTGGACAAGCACTCCACCGGAGGGGTGGGCGATACTGTGACCTTGGTCCTGGTACCCCTTATGGCCGCTTCCGGGCTGGTCATGGCCAAGCTTTCCGGTCGGGCTTTGGGCCATACCGGCGGCACCATTGATAAGTTCGAATCGATCCCGGGCGTGCGGACCGAGCTCTCCCTTTCGGAGATTGTGGAGCAGGCCAAGAGGGTGGGCGCGGTGATCGCGGACCACACCGCGGAGCTCGTTCCGGCCGATAGGATGATCTATGAGCTCCGGGACGTGACCGGCACCGTCCCCTCCCTCCCCCTCATCGCCGCCTCCGTTCTTTCCAAAAAGATCGCGGGTGGAGCGGATGTCATCGTTTTGGATGTGAAATGCGGGGATGGCGCATTTATGCGCACTTTCCCCGAGGCCAAGAGGCTTGCGGAGACCCTCGTTCGCGTGGGAAATAAGCTGGGGAAGAAATTTGCGGCCCTCATCACCGCCATGGATCAGCCCTTGGGCCGAATGGCCGGGAATGCCCTGGAGGTGAAGCAAGCCATCGCGGTCCTGCGGGGCGAAGGACCCGCGGATCTCCGGGAAGTGGTGTTGGCCTTAGGGGCTGAGCTCCTTGTCCTTTCCGGGGAGGAGAAGACCCCGGAGGGCGGGAAGGAAAGGCTTTTGCGGCTGATCGAGAGCGGAAAAGCTTGGGAGAAATTCCGGGAGCTCGTGGCCGCGCAGGGCGGCGACCTTCGCGCCGTGGAGAATCCGGACCTCCTCCCCCAAGCCGAAGAGGTGGTGGAAGTCCAAGCGGAAAAAAGCGGGTACGTCCAGAGGATTTCGGCCCGGGCGGTGGGGGTGGCCGCGGGGCTTTTGGGCGCCGGCCGGGAAGTGAAGGGGCAAAAAGTCCATCCCGAAGCCGGGGTGGAACTCTTGGCCAAAGTGGGCGATCCCGTAAGCCAAGGCGACCCTCTGGCCCGCCTGCATGTGGGTCGGCCGGACCGGGTTCGGGAGGCGGAGAAGCTTTTGCGGGAGGCTTTCCTCATCGGCCCGGAAAAACCCAGGCCTCAGCCTCTTATCCTCGACCGAATCGTTTAAAATTTTGGCTAGGAGGTGGTCTATGGCCTACGTGACGAAAAAAGAGCTCATCGACAAGATCAAGCCGCTCCTTTCCGAACTGGCCATGGTTCGGGAGGAGCTGGAGTCCGCGTTCGAACGGGTTTCTGACCTCATCGAAAAGATCGAGGACGCTGTGGAAGAGGCGGAGGATAAGGACTAGGGAAAACCTTTGTCCCCTGGGCGCCGCCCGCGCGGCGCCCTTTTCTTTTGTGGAAAAGCGTAGGGTTTTTGGTGAGAGCATGGTGCTCCTGGGGCAAGCGAGCAGCGGTTTTTCCTGGGATTCGCTTTTGAGCTTCCTTCAGTCCGCGGCGATCCTCCTTGGGCAAGGTCTGGTTCGGCTCGTGAATTACTTCCTTCCCGCAAACCGCGCCCTCGGCGAGGATTTTGTGGGCCCTTTGGGCTACCTCGGCCTTTTGACCTTAGTCCTTGTGATCTTCAACCTCATCGCGGCCGCGCGGAAGGTGATTTGGCTCCTTGTGGTCATCGGCTGGGCCCTCATGGTTTTGCGCATCGTCCTTTTCGCTTTGGGGATTCAATAGCCGAGCCCTCGGCGGATCATATTGGCCGCGGCGTAAAGGAGCACAAGGGCGAAGAGCCGGCGAAGGGTGCGCTGGGGCAGGCGCACGGCCAAAGCCGGCCCCAATTGTCCGCCCACGAGAATCCCCGCCGCCAACGGCAGGGCGAGCTCCCAATGCGTCCTCCCGGCCAGGGAGTGGAGGGCCGTGGCGAGGGCCGCGGTGGGAACCATCACCAATAGGCTCGCCGCGACCGCGGAAACCATGGGAAGTCCAAGCCAAAGAAGCGCGGGGACCATGATGACGCCACCGCCAATTCCGAACAGGCTTCCCGCCGTGCCCGCCGCCAGGCCCACCAAAAGCCCCCAGAGGGCTAAGAAGCGCTTTCCGGATCCCTTTTGGACCAATTCCTTTGGCTCTTTTCCCAAAAGGAGCGCGGTGGCCGGATAAAGGAGGAAAATCCCGAAAACCAAAGCGAGGGCTCCCGAAGAGATTTTCCCTGCGAGAAAAGCGCCGAGATAACTTCCTCCCAAAGCCCCGGGAATTAGGGCCAGACCCACCATTCCCGGGTTCTTTCGGCGCAGGAGGTACCCCAAAAACCCGGAAATCCCCGTGGCCAAGACTCCCACAATGCTTGTTCCCGTGGCCTCCTGGGCGGTGGTTACAAGGTCGCCCAAAAGCAAAAGGGGCACCATGAAGATCCCGCCCCCAATCCCAAGCAAAGAGCCGAGAAGCCCGACACCAACGCCGGAAAGGATCAACAAAAAGTAAAGCATGGGCGCAGATTTTAGCCGAAAGCTTGGGTTGACAAGTCAAAACGGTCGTCCTAAACTTCGCCGGCCATCCCAAGTAGGATGGCTAAAAGGGGGTGGTCGTGATGCTGCTTAAGGAGAAGAAGCCTAAGCAGCCGGGCCAGCCTGAGCAGCCGGGGAAACCCTCCAAGTGAGGGCCAACATGCCCCGGGCGACTTGTCCGGTTTGTGGGGCAGAGCTCCGTCTGAGTAAGACGGAGGCAGTTTTTGGGCGGCGTATAACCTGCCCGGAGTGCGG
>Ga0315298_1001370_pt1 | contig 44938 bp, 45 predicted proteins | sample WHS_1_MG_FD_203077 | JGI IMG/M metagenome (GOLD analysis project Ga0315298, IMG submission 203077) | Extremophilic microbial mat communities from Washburn Hot Springs, YNP, Wyoming, USA - WHS_1_MG | ecosystem: Environmental > Aquatic > Thermal springs > Hot (42-90C) | place: USA: Wyoming...
CTGGCGAGGTCTTATACAGGTTTATGCAGCAACTAAGATGTATGCTATTCTTACTCAACAATATTATCCTCATCCAATGCAATCTGGCCCCTAACCCACGGTCTTAAGTGTGTGTAAAGATCAGCCCCGCTGGGGAGAGGGGAAGGGTGAGGGGAAAATATTAGATGAAAATTCTCAGATTTCATGGGTTAGAGTCTAAACTCAAAAACCCATTATCATTTTGAAGCAGAAAAAGAGATGCAAAGGCTCACTACCCCTCCTCTTAAGAGTCGTCTTCTTACCCCCATCAGGTATGTCAAGGGAGTAGGTCCAAAACTGGCGAGGCTCTTTGAAAAGAAGGGAATTCGGACGGTAGAGGATGCCCTCTATTTTCTTCCCCGTTGTTATGAGGACCGGAGGAACCTAAGGCCTATTTCAGAATTAAAACCCGGGAGTCCTGCAACCGGATTTGGTGAAATCCTGGTTTCGGGTTTTGTTTTTTATCAGAATAAGAGAAAGAGGGTGTTTGAGGCAGTGGTCGGTGACGGAACAGGTTCCATCACCTTGAAGTGGTTTCATGGGAACGGGAAATATCTAAAAGAACGGTTTAAAAAAGGACGAAGGTTGATCTTCTCGGGAGAGGTGAGATGGTTTAACAACCAGAGGGAGATCCATCATCCGGATGTAGAGATGGTCGAGGGAGAGATTGAAAAGGATTATCTGAACTTTAAGCGAATCGTTCCCATCTATTCTGAAACAGAGGGGCTCCATCAACGAACGATCCGAAGATTGATGAAGACCATCCTGGATGGATTCGGGAATGACCTTTCAAGTCCAATCCCCCAGGAGATTATGAGGCGACAGAATCTCATGGATTTCCAAGAAGCCTTTCAGAGAGTTCATTTTCCAGCGGATGGGGAATCCATAGAAGCCCTTAATCTCTATCGATCAGATGGACACCGACGGATCATCTTTGATGAATTTTTCTTTCTTGAATTGGGATTGGCCTTGAAAAAAAGGGGCGTAGTTTTGGAACCAGGGATTTCGTTTAAGACGGATGGAGACCTGGCCAAAAGATTACTCGAAGGCCTCTCTTTTCAGCTAACCCATGCTCAATCGAGAGTCCTATCAGAGATCAAAGAGGATCTGAGAAAACCCCATCCCATGAACCGCTTGATTCAAGGGGATGTAGGAAGCGGAAAGACTATCGTTGCCCTCTTGGCTTGTTTAGAGGTGATTGAGAATGGTTATCAGGCAGCCATCATGGCTCCCACAGAAGTATTGGCAGAACAACACTACCTGAACATCCATCATGGGGTGGAACCCTTAGGGGTGAAGGTGGCTCTTTTGACCAGCAACATTAAAGGGATGGAAAGGGAAGAACTCTATCAAAGCATTAAACAGGGGAAGATTCACCTGGTGATCGGTACCCATGCAGTCATTCAGGAGGCTGTGGAGTTTAACCAATTGGGTCTTGCCATCATTGATGAACAACATAAGTTTGGTGTCATTCAAAGGGGACTCCTGAAAAGAAAAGGAGAGAATCCCGATGTCTTAGTGATGACTGCCACACCCATTCCAAGAACCCTTGCCATGACCCTTTATGGGGATCTCGATATTTCGTTGATCGATGAGATGCCTCCAGGGAGAAGGCCTGTGGTGACAAAGGTCTTTCCAGAATCCGCAAGGTCAAAAGTCTATCGGATCATTGACGAAGAAGTAAAAAGGGGTCGTCAGGCCTTCATCGTCTATCCCTTGGTAGAGGAGTCCGAAAAGGTGGACCTGAGAGATGCCACCCGAATGGCAGAACATCTTCAGAATGAGATCTTCCCTCACTATCGAATCGGACTCCTTCACGGACGAATGCGAAGTGAGGAGAAAGAGGAGATTATGATGGAGTTTAAGGAAGGGAAGATCCAAATCCTTGTGGCTACCACCGTCATTGAGGTGGGAATTGACATCCCCAATGCCTCCGTGATGGTGATCGAACACGCAGAGCGATTCGGCCTCTCCCAACTCCATCAGTTGAGGGGAAGGATCGGTCGAGGACAATACCCTTCCCAATGTATTCTTCTCCACCATTATCGGTCCTCGAAAGAGGCAACCCTTAGGCTCCAAGCCATGGAACGAACCAACGATGGGTTTAAGATTGCAGAGGAAGACCTTCGATTAAGAGGACCTGGTGAATTTTTTGGAATTAAGCAATCCGGGTTCCCAGAGTTTCGAGTAGGCGATCTACTTCGGGACACGGCCATCTTGATTGAGGCCAGAAGAGAGGCCTTCCGGCTTATTCAAGAGGATCCAGGACTGGAGAATCCCTCCCACATAGGTTTGAAAGAAGGGGTTTTAAGGAAGTGGAAAGGAAGACTGGAATTGGCAACGATCGGTTAAGAGGAATTGAAAAGGGGAGAGAGATATGTTACCCCTGTCCTTAAAATAAGGGTTTTTTAGAGAGTGAGTGAGATTTTTCGAAAAAGGAGAGTCAGAAGATGGATTATTTTCGTCCTGAGGTCGCTAACTTTCAGCGGATGAGTCGTCTTCCACCTTATATCTTTGGCATTGTAAACCAGTTAAAGATCGAGGCAAGGCGAAGAGGGGAAGATGTCATTGACCTTGGTATGGGAAACCCAGATCTTCCCACTCCCAAGCACATCGTCAACAAACTGATCGAGGCGGCAAAGAATCCAAGGAATCATCGTTATTCCGCCTCAAAGGGCATTTATAAACTTCGTCTGGCAATGGCGGAGTGGTACAAAAGACGCTATGATGTTGAGATCGATCCAGAATCGGAATGCGTGGTGACGATTGGGGCAAAAGAAGGACTGGGCCACCTGGCTTTAGCCACCTTAGGGCCTGGGGATGTCGTTCTGGTTCCTGATCCAACCTATCCTATCCACGCCTACTCCGTTGTCATTGCAGGAGGAGACCTTCGTTCCATTCCCTTAGTTGGGGAAGGCGACTTTTTTAAAAGGCTTCTCACAGCAACAAAACAGACCTGGCCTCATCCAAAGATGCTGATCATCAGTTTTCCTCACAATCCGACGACCAAAGTGGTGGATCTCGATTTTTTTGAAAACCTGGTGGAGTTTGCAAGAGATCATCACCTGATGGTTGTCCATGATCTGGCCTATGCGGACATTGTCTTTGACGGATATAGGGCCCCGAGCCTCCTTCAGGTGAAAGGAGCCAAGGAGGTGGGGGTGGAATTTTTCTCCCTCTCAAAGAGTTACAATATGCCAGGGTGGCGTATCGGATTTGCAGTGGGAAACCAAGAGATGTTGGCCGCCCTGGCCAGGCTGAAGAGTTATTTTGATTATGGTATTTTCCAGCCAATTCAAATTGCAGCCATCATTGCTCTCAATGAGGATCAGGGTTGTGTTCATGAGACCGTAGAGATCTATCGAAGGCGGAGGGATACATTGATTAATGGATTGAAACGAATCGGCTGGGAGGTTGAGAAGCCCAAAGGGACGATGTTTGTATGGGCAGAGATTCCAAAACCCTTCCAAAAAATGGGGTCGGTTGAATTTTCAAAATTGCTCCTGAAAGAAGGGTTAGTTGCTGTTTCTCCAGGGGTTGGGTTTGGGGAGTATGGGGAGGGATTTGTAAGGTTTGCCCTGGTAGAGAATGAGGCAAGGATCAAACAGGCTGTCAAAGGGATTCAAAAAGTTTTGAGAAAAGGTTAGGGAAACATGAAAGAGATTAAAGTGGGCTTAATCGGGTTTGGGACAGTGGGGACAGGGGTGGTTAAAATCCTCCAGAAACACTCCAAACTGATCGAAAAGAGGATGGGAGCCAAAATCGTCCTAAAGAGGGTCGCAGATATCGATCTGAAGACCCCTCGAGGGGTTCATTTGAGACCAGGCATCCTCACCCGGAAGGCAGAAGAGGTGATCAATGACCCAGAGATCCAGATCGTCATGGAGTTAGTGGGAGGCATTGAACCTGCAAAGACCTACATCCTAAAATCGATCCGAAACAAGAAGCATGTGGTCACTGCAAACAAGGCCCTTCTTGCCCTTCATGGGGATGAGATTTTCAGAGAGGCCAGCCAATTTGATGTCGATGTTAATTTTGAAGCCTCTGTAGGGGGAGGCATTCCCCTCATTCGCTCCATTAAAGAGGGTTTGGTCGCCGATCGGATCCAATCCATTGTTGGGATTCTTAATGGAACTTCTAACTATATCCTTTCGAAAATGACCGACGAAGGAAGGGATTTCAAAGAAGTTTTAAGAGAGGCACAGGAGAGGGGATATGCAGAGGCTGACCCAACCTTTGACATTGAGGGGATTGATGCAGCCCATAAATTGGCCATTCTCATCCAGCTTGCCTTCGGGACCTCGCTTGATTTCAAAGACATTTTTATTGGTGGGATTTCAGGGATCACTCCTCTGGATATACAATTTAGCCGTGAATTTGGATACCGAATTAAACTTCTGGCTATTGCCAAACTTGACCGAGGAAGAATCGAAGCGAGAGTCCATCCCACCATGATTCCTGAGAACCACCTTCTTTCCACCGTCGAAGGGGTTTTTAATGCGATCTATATAAAGGGAGATGCCATTGGTCCGACCCTCTTTTATGGGCAAGGAGCAGGACAGATGCCCACAGGAAGCGCAGTGGTGAGTGATCTTGTTGAATTAGGGAGAAATATCCTCACCCGAGTTACTGGACGCCGTGTCCCTGCCCTTTCGTTTCAGGGTTCTGCCATTGAGAAGATTCCCTTGAAGAGAATGGAAGAGGTGGTTCTGCCCTATTATATGAGGTTCTCTGCTCTGGATCGTCCAGGCGTTCTCTCTAAGATATCTGGAATTTTAGGAAAGAATGAGATCAGTATCTCTGCCGTGATTCAAAAAGGGAGGCAGGTCAATGGGGCGGTTCCGATTGTCATGATGACCCATGAGGCCAGGGAGGCGAGTGTTCATAAAGCCCTTAAAGAGATTGACCGACTGGGTGTGATATTAGGAAAAACGATGTTGATCCGTGTGGAGAATGATTTGGAATAAATCGTTTGGAGCAATGAGCAAGATGATGTGGCGGGGTGTGATTCGAGAATATCGGGATTTTTTACCCGTTCAAAAGGAAGAAAATATCGTGACCCTTCTTGAAGGGAATACTCCCTTGATCCCTTCCCATAGAATTAGTAAGGAGAAGGCCCCTGGGATCGAACTCTACTTTAAGTATGAAGGACTAAATCCAACCGGTTCCTTTAAGGATAGGGGGATGACGGTGGCCGTCTCCATGGCCAAGGAGATGGGCTCAAAGGCAGTCATCTGTGCCTCTACAGGGAACACCTCTGCCTCGGCCGCTGCCTATGCAGCCAAGGCAGGGATGCGTTGTTATGTCCTCATTCCTGAAGGGAAGATCGCTCTTGGAAAACTTTCTCAGGCTATGGTTCACGGTGCCAAGGTCATCCAAATAGAAGGGAACTTTGATGAGGCACTTCAAATTGTAAGAGAGATCTCAGAGACCGAACCGATTACCCTGGTCAATTCACTTAACCCTTACCGAATTGAGGGGCAGAAGACAGCCTCCTTCGAGGTCGTCGACCATCTGGGAGGTGTTCCTACTTATCACGCTTTACCTGTTGGCAATGCAGGCAATATCACAGCCTATTGGAAGGGATATAAAGAGTATTGGGAGAAGGGGAGAGCAGAAAGGCTTCCGAAGATGTTAGGATTTCAGGCGGAGGGAGCTGCTCCTATTGTGAGAGGGAGGGTTGTAGAGAAACCTGAAACGATTGCGACAGCCATCCGGATTGGAAACCCTGCCAGTTGGAGGCAAGCCGTAGCAGCGAGGGATGAATCGGGAGGTCTGATCGATATGGTCAGCGATGAAGAGATTCTTCAGGCCTACCAGATGCTGGCCAACCTGGAGGGAATCTTTTGCGAACCTGCTTCAGCCGCCTCTCTTGCCGGAGTATTGAAATTGAATCGAAAGGGATTTTTTAAAAAAGAGGATGTGGTCGTTTTGACGATCACCGGTCATGGATTGAAGGATCCAGACATCGCCATTCGAGTCTCACAGAAACCTATCTCCCTACCTCCGAAGAGGGAGAAGGTGCTGGAATACCTCAACCGCTAAAAACCATTTGAGGTCACCCATTAAACACAATAAGCCCATAAATGGCTTCTTCTCAAAACCGCTCCATTATTTTTTGATCCATCCTGCCCGATATTAAGAGAAAAGGAAGGAAATACTTTTCTTACAACAAAAAAATTTGTCCTCTTGACAGGTGGCTTTTAATGGGTAACTCCCACCCTTGAAGGGTTGCCACCTTTTTCATATATACGATCCTGAGCACTCTTACTTTAGTCTCGCTCCACAATAGGGGCATACATCCGGGTTTAAGTCTACCCCTCCCTGTCCGGAATATTCATACATCGGAATTTTATTACATCGGGGGCAGACATATTTGGCCCTTATGATTAAAACAATGAATAAGATAGAAATGCCTATAAGTACAAATAAAAAAAGTAGTACCAAAAACTTTTTGTCAAGGGGCAAATTAAAATCGTTTGCGACAATCATCAGGATAAAACCAGCTATTCCACCCCCCATCAGGGCGATGAAGGGCTTGACGGCTTTCCAGGTTTCTCTCCTTCGGCGCTGAAACTCTTGGACAGTATCCATACCGTTGGTCATTTTAATGTGCCTTACGATTGAAATCAGTGTTGCCTGTGTCAATTTTCAAGGACTGACACCAAATTTCCTCACATGACACCAAATTTCCTCACAATATTGCCTTTTTTAAATCTGCTAGGATTTTGAGGAGCTTCAAAACTTTGGCTCTCTTGTAAATATTTTTCTATGCTTTCCCTACTGAACCGCCTCTGACCTCCTGGTGTCTTTATTGCTGATATTAATCCTTGTTTTTCCATTCTGTAAATAGTGGATGAACTTATTCCCAAATATTTAGCAGCCTCTCTTGTTGTGAAAGTTATTTTCTCTTCCATTAAGGCTCCTTTGAAGATTAAATTTATCAAACCTATATAACATTATTCAACACTTGTCAATATAAAATTAGGATACCTCAGAAAAAGTCCTTTTAATATGGGAGAGTAAGGTTCAAAACCAAACCCTTCGGATGCGGGCATTTATCATATTAATTTGCTAATAATCTTTTTTAAGAAAATTTGTAGCGAAACTTTTTATGGGTTGGTTTTTTTGTAGGGTAAACCCTTGCGGTTTACCGCTTTTCGGTAAGGGATAAATCCTTACCCTACATATTAATTTAGGTAAGGGACAAGCCCTTACCCTACACATAGTTATTATCGGTATCTGGGCGCCCGATGCGTGCAGGAAGGGTTTTTTACCATCTTCCATTACTGAAGAATGGTTTAATATACTTTTTCAGAGATCTCTTTGGTGTTTTTTGTGTAATATCAATTGAAATCAGCGTTGATTGTAAGCCATCATTTGAATTGCATTATTAGGCAAGGCAGCATATCAAAAACCGATTCTTTTTCATATGCAATCTTGAAAAGGGATAGTGGTTAGGATAGATTGGAAATGTAATATTTATGCCAAACGCATTCATCTATACGGATGACTACCTCGATTATGATTATGGGCCCATGCATCCCTTGCGGGTGATCCGTCTCAAACTCACTTTTGAATTGATAAAATCCTATGGACTTTTAGATATTCCCTCTGCTCAATTTCTCCCCACCATCAAGGCCTCAGAGGAGGATTTGGCTCTTTTCCACAGTCAGGATTACCTTAATATCTTGAAACTGGCGAGCGATGGCCATTTACGTGGAGATGCTTATGGTTACGGATTGGGGCCAGGCGATAACCCCATCTTTCCTGGACTTTTTAATTGGTCGCTCCTGACCACGGGTGCCACTCTTCAGGCGGTCGATTTCGTTGCGGATGGAAAGGGAGAGATCGCCTTTAACATCGCAGGCGGGCTTCACCATGCAATGAGATCAAGGGCCTCGGGTTTCTGTTATACAAATGACCCGGTGATTGGAATTATCAGACTTTTAAACCGAGGGATGAGAGTGGCTTATATTGACCTGGATGCCCATCATGGAGATGGGGTCCAGCAGGCTTTCTATGAGACAGACCAGGTTCTCACCATTTCGCTTCATGAGTCAGGGTATTCGCTCTTTCCCGGATCAGGCTTTGAATACGAGATTGGAAAGGGAAAGGGCGAGGGGTTTTCGGTCAACCTTCCATTTCCAGCCTACACGGATGACGAAAATTATCTCTGGGCCTTTGATGAAGTTGTTCCTGAATTGATCGAATATTTTTCTCCTGACATCGTCGTCACACAATTGGGGGTCGATACCTTTAAGAGCGACCCCTTGGCCCACCTTCAACTCTCCATTTTTGGCTATGAGAAAGTGCTCCGGCGGATCAAGACACTGGCACCACACTGGGTCGCTTTGGGTGGAGGGGGCTATGACATTTCTAATGTTGCAAGGGCTTGGACCCTGGCCTGGGCGATCATGAATGGCGTTGAACTGGAGGAAGAACTTCCCCCTTCCTATGTGGAATTTGCAACGAAACACGGGGTCCATGGCAAAACATTAAGGGGCTATCCTTCCATCTCACTGGAGGATAAAAAGGTCAGAAAGGCGATCAGGATGCAGATGGAGAGGGTCGTTAAGTATTTGAAAGAGGCAGTCTTTCCGAAAGTTCGAAGATGAACCTGCCCAGAGCCGATCAAGGCCATCCGAAAGATTTAAAACCTTTCTAAAATTGGCATAACTTTTGCTTAAACTTTTCGCTTTTTATTTGACATTTGTAAGTTTATGGTATATTTAGAAAATAAATTGAAATAGCATAAATGATCACGAATGGGACGGATGGAGAACCAGATGCCATCCGTAAAATTCTCCATTAACCATTCGTATCAGATCTTGGGAATTTGATGAAATGGTTCAAAGAATGAAATATCTGGTGATTGTGGGAGATGGGATGGCCGACTATCCAGTGGAAGGCCTAAACGGGAAGACACCATTGATGATGGCCAGAACGCCTAACATGGATTGGTTAGCAAAACATGGTAGGGTAGGCGTGGTCAAAACCATCCCCGATGGATTTAATCCTGGTAGCGAGATTGCTAACCTTTCTATCTTTGGCTATGACCCTCTCCAATACTATACAGGGAGAGGTCCTTTAGAGGCAGCCAGCCTTGGTGTTCCGTTACAACCCTATGACATTGCTTTTCGTTGTAACCTGGTCACATTACGAAACCATCATAACCAGATCTTCATGGAGGATTTTTCAGCTGGCCATATCAAAGACCATGAGGCCAGACAGATCATTTCTACCTTAAATCATGAGATAGGGACAGAGATGATTCAATTCTATGCAGGGGTTAGTTATCGGCACCTGATGGTCATCAAGAATGGGGTCAGGGCCTTTCCAGATTTGGAAAAATATCCATTCACACCACCCCATGATATCATCGGACAAGAAATCACTCCCTATCTCCCTGAGAAGGAGGGGTCTGGAAAACGGATTTTAGAATTGATGGCAGCCTCTAAGCGGTTTCTTGAAAGGCATCCCGTCAACCTTACTCGAAAAGCGAAGGGGCTTCGGCCAGCCAATTCCATCTGGCTCTGGGGCCAGGGAAGACCTCCACAGATGATGACCCTAAAAGAACGGTTTGGAGTGGAGGGTTATGTGATTTCGGCTGTCCATCTGATTAAGGGCATTGGGCTTCTGGCAGGGTTGGAGGTTATGGAGGTTCCTGGTATCACCGGATATTTTGATACCAACTACCGAGGAAAAGGGGAGTATGCATTAAGAGGTATTGAAAAGAAGGATTTTGTCTATGTTCATGTAGAACCTCCGGATGAAGCAGGTCATATGGGCAACCTTCAACTGAAAATTGAAGCAATCGAAGCATTTGATGAGAAGGTGGTGGGAACCATTCTAAAAGGGATTATCCACTTTAAGAATGTGAGGGTGATGGTTCTTCCGGACCATCCCACACCCCTTTCCGTCCAGACCCATACCCGAGACCCGGTCCCTTTTGTGATCTATTCGGCTGGTGCGGGTGAAATAAAAGAGTCTGCAGAAACCTTTGATGAAGTCTCTGTCCGGCAGAGCGGTCTCTTCATCGAAAAGGGGTATGAATTGATCGAGCATTTTTTGGATCTTTCGTCGTGAAGAAAAGGTGGAGAGGTTGGGAAACACAAGGACCAAATTTATCTTTATGACAGGTGGAGTGGTCTCCTCCTTGGGAAAGGGATTGGCTTCTTCCTCCATTGGGACTCTGTTAGAACTGAGAGGATTGAGAGTTAATTTCCTAAAATTCGACCCCTATATCAATGTGGATCCAGGGACAATGAACCCCTTCCAACATGGAGAGGTCTATGTCACAGATGATGGTGCAGAGGCGGATCTCGATTTAGGACATTATGAACGGTATACTCATGTGACCACATCGAAGAAGAACAATTTCACCACAGGGCAGATTTACGATTCTGTCATTTCCAAAGAGAGAAGGGGAGACTATCTTGGGGCAACGGTTCAGGTGATTCCCCACATCACCGATGAGATTAAGTCAAAGGTCTTTGACCTTGCCCAAGATGTGGATATTGTCATCGTCGAAGTTGGAGGGACGGTCGGTGATATTGAAAGCCTTCCGTTTTTGGAGGCAATTCGTCAAATACGAGGGGATGTCGGAAGGGAGAATACGCTTTATATCCACCTCACCCTTATCCCCTATATCGAGACAGCAGGGGAACTAAAGACCAAGCCGACTCAGCATAGTGTAAAGGAACTAAGAGAGATTGGAATCCAACCGGATATCCTTCTCTGTAGGACGGACCGATTCTTACCTCCTGAGATCAAATCAAAGATTGCCCTCTTTTGTGATGTCGATAAGGATGCAGTGATCACCGCTAAGAATGTCGATACGGTATATGAAGTTCCCATCGTGTTTCATCAGGAAGGATTAGATGATAAGATTGTTGAGAAACTCAATATCTGGACTGGTCGGCCTCATTTAAAGGGGTGGGAGCAGATTGTCAAAAAGATAAAGAACCCCCGATTTGAGACGACGATTGCGGTGGTGGGGAAATATGTGAGTTTGACCGAATCCTATAAGAGTTTGACTGAGGCATTGGTCCATGGCGGGATTGCCAACGATACCAAGGTAAATCTGAAGTATATCGATTCAGAGCAGGTGGATCGGGAAGGTCCTGACGCTCTCTTAAAAGGAGCCAATGGCATCCTTGTTCCAGGAGGGTTTGGGACAAGAGGGATCGAAGGGAAGATAAGGGCGATTCAATATGCCCGAGAGAATAGGATCCCCTTTTTTGGAATCTGCTTGGGGATGCAATGTGCGGTCATTGAGATCGCCAGGCACTGTGCCTCCTTGAAGAGGGCCAACAGTACGGAATTTGATCCCAACACTCCCCATCCCGTCATTTACCTCTTGGAAGAATGGGTGGATCGAGATAAGAATGTCCAGCGCCGAAGCATCGATACCGCAAAGGGTGGGACGATGAGATTGGGGGCCTACCCCTGTCGACTCGAAGAAAAAACACTTGCCTATGAGGCCTATCGGAAGAGAATGATTTCTGAAAGACACAGGCATCGTTATGAATTTAACAACGCCTACCTCGAACCTTTAAAAAAGGTAGGGTTGGTCTTTAGTGGCCTCTCACCGGATAGGAGTTTGGTTGAAATTGTGGAGTTAAAAGACCATCCATGGTTTCTTGGATGTCAATTTCATCCAGAGTTTAAATCGAAACCCATGGAGCCCCATCCTCTATTTAGAGAATTCATCAAAGCCTCCCTCGGAGGATTGAAAACTCAGACCAAGAAAACAAAAAGAGTGGCGAAAGGAAATTCTTGAGATTCAAACGATTTTTCGAGATTGATTTAAATTTAGGGGGTCATCCTTGAACGAGATTGATGAGGCTAAGAGGGTATTAAGGGTCGAGGCCCAGGCGATCTTGGACCTGGCTGAACGGATCGACGAGAATTTCTCACGGGCTGTGGAATTACTCTACCAGTGCAGAGGAAAGGTGATTCTCATGGGAATGGGAAAGTCAGGATTGGTGGCCCGAAAGATTGCTTCCACCTTTGCAAGCACGGGCACCCCTTCTTTTTTTCTCCATCCTGCAGAAGGATTGAATGGAGATTTTGGGATGCTGGCCAAGGAGGATGTGGTGATTGCCATTTCCAATAGCGGTGAGACACGGGAACTGATTGAAGCCCTTCCCTTGATCAAACGGTATGGAAACCGGTTGATCACCCTGAGCGGGAATCCAAAATCTACTTTAGCCAAGGCAGGGGATGTCCACCTCAATATTCACGTAAAAGAGGAGGCCTGTCCATTAGGATTGGCTCCTACGGCCAGTACTACAGCAACCCTTGCCTTAGGAGACGCCCTTGCGGTGACCCTGATGGTGAAGCGGGGCTTTAAAGAGTCAGACTTTGCCCTTCTTCATCCAGGAGGGGCCTTGGGGAAGAGACTGCTTCTCAGGGTGGAAGACCTCATGCATGTGGGAGAGGCCTTTCCAATGGTTTCTGAAAAGGCCTTGATGAAGGAGGCCATTTTCCAAATTACTTCAAAACGATTGGGTGTCACTGGTGTCTGTGATCAGGAAGGACGTCTGGTAGGAGTGATCACAGATGGTGATTTAAGGCGAGCCCTTGAGAAGTTTAGCGACCTCCTCAATCGCCAAGCCTCAGAGGTGATGACCCGAAACCCCAAATGGATTGAGAAGGATGCCCTGGCGGCGACAGCGGTTCAGAAGATGGAGGAATATTCTATTACCTCCCTCTTTGTTTTTAATGATCCATCCGATAGAGTTCCAGTAGGCATTATACATCTTCACGACCTTCTGAAGGCAGGGGTGGTCTGAACCGAATGCCCGATGAGGGAGGGGATAGGAGTAACACTGAAATCTTAAGAACCTATTATTCTGAAATCTGAATCTTGCATTTCGCAATCAAAGGGCAACGACGGTGAGAAGATTCAAGATTGCTATTCTATTGTCTATTTTACTGGTCGGGGGAGTCATCCTCGGAAGTCTCTGGTCAAACCTCCTCGAAAGGAGATCCCAAGAAAGAATGAAGAGGCCTCCCGATGTCTCCACCGGTGGCGCTGATATGCAACTGGAAAAGATTCGGTTTGTGGAGGACAAAAACGGTCAGAAGACCTGGGAACTCGAGGCCAAATCGATTCAGCATTATCAGGACCAAAACCTCATGGTTTTAGAGGATGTGAAAGTAACGGTCTATTTGAAGGAAGGAAGGGTTTTGATCCTGACAGGGAAGAAAGGAAAGGTCCGTCAGGATTCAAAGGATATGGAATTGATGGGTGATGTGGTGCTCACCTCGAGTGATGGATATCGCCTCAAAACCCATTCCATTTTCTACAGGCATGGGGACAAGACGGTGAGAAGCCCTGATCCAGTTGAAATCGAAGGGGAGCAAGTTCGACTCACAGGAAAGGGGATGCTGGTCGAAATGGAGAGAAAAACCTTTAAGATACTGAGTCATGTTAAGACCCAGTGGAGAGGTAAGGTGAAAGGGATATGAGGGTTTGGATCAGTCTTCTTTTAGTCCCCTTGTTCTTTCTTTTCACGGCAAGCAGGATGGGTGTGGCTTTGGAGAAGAAGACCTCCTCAAAAGGAGGAAAGGAGGTGAGTGGCCTAAAAGGATTTGGATTTACAGCCAGCCATGCACCCATCGACATCTCCTCAGATTCCGTCGAGGTGGATCAGAAAAAGAACACGGTTACCTTTAAAGGAAATGTCGTGGCCAAACAGGAGGATATCACCCTCTATGCCAATACGCTGATCATCCTCTATGATCCTGATACAAAACAATTAAAGGAGATTAGGGCCATTGGGAATGTGAAGGTGGTTCAAAGGGAGAGAAGGGCTACAGGACAGAAGGCTACCTTTCATCAGGATGAAAATAAGGTGGTTCTGGATGGAGAGGCTGTAGTCAGGGAAGGGGAGAATGTGATCCGTGGGGATAAGATTACCTTTTACGTGAATGAGGAACGAAGTGTGGTAGAGGGTGGAAAAGAAGGGAGGGTGATCACCCATATCACCCCTTCTTCAAAAGAGGAGAGGAAGAAATAGAAAGGAGGTCAGAGTTCAGGGTTCAATTGGTCTCTGAACTCGAACGCTATAGAAGAGCCAATGGTTCATCTCAGATGTGAACAACTCACGAAGTTATTTCATCGCCGAAAAGTCGTGGACCAGGTTAGCCTCAAGATCTATGGGGGCGAGGTGGTTGGTTTATTGGGGCCCAATGGGGCAGGAAAGACAACGATCTTTTATATGATTGTTGGACTTTATAAGCCCAATGGGGGAAAGATTTATCTCAATGATGAAGAGATCACTTCTATCCCCATGTATTTGAGAGCAAGAAAGGGGATTGGTTACCTTCCTCAGGAACCTTCGGTTTTTAGAAAGTTGACCGTCGAAGAGAATCTCATGGCCATCTTAGAGACCCTCCCCCTTTCTAAAGACGAGAGGGAGAGACGATTAGAAGGGCTCTTAAATGAGTTAGGGCTTTCCCAACTTAGACGCCAGAAGGCTTACAGCCTTTCGGGAGGAGAGAGAAGAAGGGTGGAGATCACTCGGGCACTGGTTCTGTCTCCTTCCTTTATCCTCTTAGATGAACCCTTTGCAGGCATCGATCCCATTGCAGTTGTGGACATTCAGGGGATCGTCCGTCAATTGAAATCAAAGGGGATTGGGATTATAATTACAGATCATAATGTTCGAGAAACATTGGGGGTTTGTGATCGGGCTTATATCCTTAATGAAGGTCGAATCTTAGAAGATGGAAGTCCTGAGAAGATTGCTCAAAGCCCGAAAGCAAGGAGAATCTACTTGGGAGAGGGGTTTGAGTTGGGGCGAAGGCATTGGGTCCAAGAGGAGAAAAAGAGAGAGGTAACGCCTCCCCTCCAAAGGAAATTCTGGGATTAAAATGGCTTTAGAGATTAAACAGGCACCCAAACTTGTCCAACAGTTGGTGATCACCCCCCAGCTCCAGCAGGCTATACGCCTCCTCCAGTTGACCCGCTTAGAACTGGTCGAGTTGATCAGTCAGGAGATGAAAGAGAACCCCCTCCTCGAAGAGATGGAGGAGGAGGGGGATTCTATTGAAACCGAGACCCTTCCGAACGAAGAGATCGAAGAACTCCCTCCCCCAGAAAATGAACAGACAGTTGAGGTGAAGGGAGAAGGGGAGGGGATAGACCAATTCGATTGGGAGAGCTATCTTGAAAATTACAACCTCACTCCATTCCAAAGGCCCAGCGCACAGGATGGAGAGGAGAGACCCTCCTTTGAAAATTTTTTAACAAAACGGACGACCCTGTTTGATCATCTCTCCTGGCAACTCCAACTTTCTCGGTTTACAGAGGATGAACGGAGAATAGGGGAATTCATTATTGGGAATTTGGACGAGGATGGTTACCTGAAGGTCAGCCTGGAGGATATCTGTAAAGAGACGCATCTTCCTGAAGAAGTTGTAGAAGGAGTTCTTAGGAGGATCCAGCAATTCGATCCCGTTGGGGTGGCGGCAAGAGATTTAAGAGAGTGTCTCCTCATTCAATTAGAGCAGTTGCCCATCAGGGATTCCCTTGCTGAGAAGATCGTTTCCGAATTTCTCCCCCTTTTGAAAAATAGAAATTACTTGGCGATTGCCAAACGATTGGGGGTTTCCTTTGACCGAGTCACCCAGTCTGCCCATCTCATTTCAAAATTAGACCCTAAACCTGGAAGGGCTTTTGGGGGAGAGGTGATCCAAGAGATTGTCCCCGATGTTTACGTCTACAAGGTCGAGGGGGAGTATGTGGTTTATCTCAACGATGAAGGGATTCCAAGACTCAAGGTCAACCCTCTTTACCGCAACATGCTCACAGGAGACCATTCCATATTAGAGGGGGAGAGGAAGTATATCCAAGAAAAACTTCGGTCTGCCCTCTGGTTCATTCGAAGCATCCAGCAACGCCAGAGGACTATCTATAAGGTAACGAAGAGCATTGTCAAATTTCAAAGGGAGTTTTTGGATAAGGGGATTCAGTACCTGAGACCCCTTGTATTAAGAGATGTGGCAGAGGATATTCAGATGCATGAGTCCACCATCAGCCGGGTGACCCATAATAAATATGTCCACACTCCACAAGGAATCTATGAGTTAAAATTCTTTTTCAATGCTGGGATCCCCTCTGCGTCAGGGGAATCTCTGGCCTCAGAGAGTGTAAAAAATCTTGTCCGTGAAATCATTTCTAAGGAGGACCCCAAAAAACCTTATAGTGATGAGAAATTGGTTCAGATTCTCAAAGGGATGAACATCCATATCGCACGAAGAACCGTTTCGAAATATCGGGAGATGATGAAGATCCTATCCTCCAACGAGCGGAGGAGGGTTTTCTAAACCATTTTCAATCCGGTGGAGCCACCTTTCTCTGAGTAAGATTGGCAGGAGAGGGGGTCAAATTCCGGATTTTTCAATTTCTCTTTGACAGTGAGTCAAATCTCAAACCGAAGCATAGGAGTCAAAGGATGCAGATTTCAGTGACGTTTAGGCATATGGAGAAGGATGGGGTGATTCGGGATCATGTGAAGGATAAAGTAGAAAAGTTGAAGAAATATATTGAGAACCCCAGAGAGGTTCATGTGGTGCTTTCAGCCGAGAAGTTTTTGCACATCGCTGAACTTACGATTGTGGGAGATGGGGCCACGTTCAATAGTCAAGGCCGAAATAGTGATCTTTATTCAGCGATTGATCAAATGGTGGATCGGATGGAGCGTCAGATTCGTGAAAGAAAGGGAAAGGGGAGGAGGAAGAAGGGAAATTACCGCCTCCCCAAATCATCCAATCCCAGTCGCTCTGAAATAGAGGGGGACGATCGAATGGGAGAGGAGACCTCATCGATCCAGAGAAAGAGAGTACGGGTCAAGCCAATGTCCTTGGATGAGGCGGTTGCCCAATTTCATCTTGAGCAGAAGGAAGTTCTGTTTTTCATTCATTCGGATTCCGGCGTGATGAATGCCCTGTATCGAAATAGAGAGGGAAGAATGGAGTGGATTGAGCCCTATCCCCCGTAAATCCCTATTTCGCCCGTATGAACTTAGATCTTTTAATACAGAGTGAGGGCCCAAGGGAGGGGAATAGAAAAGAAGATGAAGATCAGAGATCATTTGAAGGAGGAGTGGGTCATCCCAGAATTGAAGGGAAAAGATAAACCCTCGATATTGAAAGAACTCTCTTCGGTCTTAGTAAAACCGTGCGGGGTCTCTTCCGAAGAAGATCTGGTTCAGGTCCTTCTGGAAAGGGAGAAATTGGGGTCGACAGGAATTGGAGAGGGCGTGGCTATTCCCCACGGACGGTTAAAACATTTAAAGACTTTTTTCATCTCATTTGGCCGTTCGATGGAAGGGGTCGATTTTGATTCCATTGACCATAAACCCAGTCAATTATTCTTTCTGGTTATGGCACCAGAGGACTCAGCCGTCAACAACCTAAAACTTCTAAGTCGGATTGTCACCCTGCTCAAAGATTCTTCTTTTAAGAAACGGCTGATGGAGGCCAGGACCCAAAATGAACTTTTTCGGATCATCTTTGAAGAGGATGAGAAGTATTGAGTTGATTGAGAGAGAGGGAACGACCCTAACCCCTTAGGATAGCAATGGCTGAGATTTTAGTTCAAGAGTTAAAGGAAGATAGGAAATACCATTTAGGCCTGACCCTGGTGGCAGGGAGAAAGGGGTTAAAAAGAAAAATTACGCAACCCCAGGTTCAGAAAATGGGATTGGCCTTAACAGGTTTTGTTCGGTTTGTGAACCCCGAGCGGGTCCAAGTGATCGGAAATACGGAGATGGCTTATTTTCAAACCCTCTCCCCTGAAAAGAAGGAGGAGGTGATTCATCAGATCTCAAGCCTTGATCTGTCCTGTCTGGTCGTCACCCACAGTCTGGAGGTTCCAGAACTGCTCGTTAAGAAAGCGGATGAGAAGGGAATTCCTCTCTTTCAAACAAACCTTCGCTCGTTTGATTTCATTGAGAGGGTGACGAAGTTTTTAGAAGAGCGATTGGCCCTTACCACCAGCCTCCATGGCGTTCTCATGGATGTGTTTGGAGTTGGGGTTCTCATTTTGGGAAGAAGCGGAATCGGGAAAAGCGAATGTGCATTAGACCTTGTGTTGAGAGGGCACCGATTGGTTGCAGACGATATGGTCTCTATCCAGAAACACCCACCGGAAACCCTGATCGGGAGTGGATTTGAAGTCATTCAGCACCATATGGAGATTCGAGGATTGGGGATTATTAATATTCGAAGCCTTTTTGGGGTTGAGGCTATCCGAGAACGAAAGAAGATCGAATTGGTTCTGGAACTGGTCGATTGGGACACCCACCAGGAGTACGATCGTCTGGGGTTTGAAGAAGAAAAATTTTCAATCCTCAATGTGGAACTCCCCAAGTTAAGAATTCCGGTTTCTCCTGCCCGAAACTTGACCACGATTATTGAAGTGGCAGCCCGCAATCACCTCCTAAAGGGGATGGGGTATGATTCTGCTTTAGAGTTTGAAAGGAAGGTTCAACGGAAGATCCAAGAAAGGGAAGGGGTTAAATCCGAGGTCGAGGGTGAAGTGGAGTGAGCCACATTCGGGTGATTCTCATCAGTGGCCTTTCGGGGTCTGGAAAGACGACGGCCATTAAAGCCTTAGAGGATATCGGTTTCTTTTGTGTAGATAACCTTCCGATTCTTCTTTTGCCTAAATTCTTAGAACTTTGCGAACAATCAGGAGGAGAGATCTCAAAGGTCGCGGTGGTAGAGGATATCCGGGGTGCAATGTCCTATTGGGAGATTCGGTCCCTTCCAAACCATGAGGGCCAGGAGGGGGGTGACGCCATCGAGAGGAAAGACCCATTTGAGGAATCGTGGAGAATCATCAGAGACCTTCAAAAAGAGGGCTACCCTATTGAAGTCCTATTTTTAGATTCTTCGGATGAAGTGCTCATGAGACGTTACAGTGAAACAAGACGTCAGCATCCCTTAGCGGTCCAAAGGTCTATTGGAGAGGGAATTCGTTTGGAGAGAGAGCGACTTCAGGGAATCCGAGATATGGCCAACCTGGTGATTGACACATCTCCCTTTAATGTTCACCAGTTAAGGGAGAGGATCCAGAGATATGCTATGGAAGGATTGGGCCATCGAAAGATGACCGTTACCCTTCTGTCTTTCGGATACAGTTTTGGAATTCCCCACGAGGCCGACCTTTTACTCGATGTTCGATTCTTACCCAATCCTTATTTCGTGGAAGAACTGAAACGATTGAGCGGAGAAGATCCTAAAGTAGCAGAATATGTCCTCCAATGGGAGGAAACCCAGGAGTTTTTAAAGCGGGTCCAGGAATTCCTAAGGTTTCTTATTCCGTTATATGAGAGGGAGGGGAAGACCCATCTGACCATTGCCCTGGGATGCACAGGAGGGAGACACCGGTCGATCGTGATCGTCAATCGATTAGCCGAGATGCTTCGTGAGGAACTTCAGCAAAGGGGGACGGTCCTGACCCTCCAACACCGCGATGCGGAAAAGAGGTGAGAAGAAAATGGTGGGGGTGATTGTAGTGACTCATTGTAATTTGGGAAGGGAGTTGATTGCTGCTGCGGAATTGGTAGTGGGAGAGGAGCTCAAGCAATTTCAGTCTGTCTCCATCGATCCCAAAGAGAGCTTCGAACAGATCCGTGAGAAGATCATTGAGGCCATCCGGAAAGTCGACGGAGGTCAAGGCATTCTGATCTTGACCGATATGTATGGAGGAACTCCTTCTAATATTAGCCTTTCTTTTTTGGAAGAGAAGAAGATCGATGTGATCACAGGAGTCAACCTTCCCATGTTGCTAAAATTGGCCACCTATCAAAACGATATGGACCTTGAGCAGTTGGCTCTCTATATCACGGACTATGGACAAAGAAACATCAATCTTGCCAGCGAAGTCCTTAAAAAGCGACTGGATAAGAAGAAGAGTTAACGGGTTGAATTGGAGTATCTTATTGGGAGATCAATAAGGGAGCCTAAAAATTGAATTATTAGAATGGAAGTGGCGACGTATACGATTGGAAATCGGTTAGGGCTTCATGCACGGGCGGCTGCCCTGTTAGTCAAAATGGCCAATCGCTTTTCCTCAGAAATCACCATCGAGAAAGATGGGTTAGAGGTGAATGGAAAATCGATCATGGGCATTCTCATGTTGGCTGCTTCCAAGGGTTCGAAAATCACGGTGAAGGCAGTGGGAAAGGATTCAGCCCAGGCCATCAAGGCCCTTGGGGAATTGATAGAGTCCCGGTTTGGGGAAGAGTAACCATGGCGGTCAGACAACAGATCAATAAATTGATTCAGGGAATTGGGGCCTCACCTGGGATAGTCGTGGGGAAGGCCTATCTTGTAGAACGGGCAAAAGTTCGGATGCCACAGAAACGGATCTCCCCGGAGGAAGTAGAGGCAGAGGTGGACCGGTTTCTCAGGGCTATTCAGCTTTCAAAGGATCAGCTCTTGGAGATTAAAGAGAAGATCTTGGATCCTGAGGTGCGACGACATGCCTTCATCCTGGATGTCCACTTGATGATCCTCGATGACCAGATGTTGATTCAAGATACGATCAACCTCATCCGGAAGAGAAAAATCAATTCCGAATGGGCCCTGGACCTCACCCTGGAGAAATTGGATACCGCATTTAAAACCATTGAGGATGAGTACCTAAGAGAACGTCGAAGCGACCTCCATTATGTGTCTGCAAGGGTCTTTCGAAATCTCCTGGGAAAGAAACATGACGACATCACCCGAATCAAAGGGAAGGTCATCGTTGTGGCTCATGACCTTTCTCCTGCCGACACCATCCAGATGAACCTGAAGCAGGTGGCAGGATTTATCACAGATATTGGAGGGAGGGTTTCCCATACTGCTATTCTTGCTCGATCGTTAGGCATTCCAGCCGTGGTGGGATTGGAGGTGGCCACCTCCCTGATTAACGGAGGAGATCTGCTGGTCATCGATGGCGAGTCAGGTGAGGTCGTCATTAACCCCACCGAAGAAGTCTCCCAATCCCTGCTCCAGAGAAAAAAACGGATCAAGGCGGTGGAGAGGGATGTCTTGAAATATGCCACCCTCCCTGCTGAAACACGAGATGGGGTGCGTGTGCTCCTTCAGGCCAATATTGAAATGGTGGATGAAGTCCCCTCTGCCAAGATGTATGGTGCTGAAGGAATCGGGCTCTACCGGACAGAACTTCTTTACCTCAATCGGAAGGAACTGCCAACCGAAGAGGAGCATTTTCAGACCTATCGACAATTAGCCGAGAAGGTTTACCCAGCCATGGCTACCATCCGAACGCTGGACATTGGGGGAGATAAATTCCTTTCCAATTACTCGAAGGATAATGAGATGAACCCAGCGATGGGGTTGAGGGCCATTCGGTTTAGTTTCAAGGAAATGGATATTTTTAAAACCCAATTGAGAGGAATTTTGAGGGCCAGCGCCTATGGAAAATTAAGAATTCTTTTCCCTATGATCTCGGGAATCAATGAGATCCGCAGAGCCAAGGCCGTCCTCGAAGAGGTGAAGAAGGGTTTAACGAAAGCAAAAATCCCCTTTGATCCAAACCTTCCCATTGGCGCAATGATTGAGATCCCTTCAGCCTCCCTCATCGCCGACCTGTTGGCCCAGGAGGTTGACTTTTTCAGCATCGGGACCAACGACCTGATCCAATACTCCTTGGCGGTGGACAGGATCAATGAGCATGTCTCCTATTTATATGAGCCCCTCCATCCCGCTATCTTAAGGAGTATTCGAGGAGTGGTTCAATCTGCTCATCAAAGGAATATTCCAGTGGCCATCTGTGGAGAGATGGCGGCTGAGCCGGCCTATACCCTCATCCTATTGGGGATGGGGTTAGATGAATTCAGCATGCATCCGGTGGCCATCCCCAAAGTGAAGAAAATCCTTCGAATGTCGAGGTTTGAGGAAACCCTCACTCTGGTGGAAAAGATTTTCCAGTTTTCAACCGCTTCAGAGATTGAATCCTATGTCAGACATTGGATGGCGGAGAGATACCCTAAAGATTTTTTGAAAGGATATAGGGAAGACAAAAAGAGATGAAGGAAGGAGAGAGACTATGGCAATGACAGATTTTTTGTTCACTTCAGAATCAGTCACCGAAGGCCATCCTGATAAGGTGGCCGATCAGATTTCCGATGCCATCCTGGATGCAATCATCGCCCAGGACCCCGTGGCCCGAGTTGCCTGTGAAACCTTGGTGACCACAGGGATGGCCATCATTGCAGGAGAGATTAGCACCTCCTGCTATGTCCACATGCCGACGGTTGTAAGGGATACCATTAGAGAGATTGGATATTGTGATTCTGCCATGGGGTTTGATTGGGAGACCTGTGCGGTCATCACCTCGATTGACGAACAGTCTCCGGACATTAAAGGAGCGGTGGATGAATCAGAAGATCATGAGCAGGGAGCAGGGGATCAGGGCTTAATGTTCGGGTATGCCTGCAATGAGACCCCGGAACTGATGCCCATGCCCATCATATTTGCCCATCGATTGACGCAACGATTGGCCGAAGTTCGTAAGAAGAAGATTCTCGATTTTCTAAGACCCGATGGAAAATCCCAGGTGACGATCCAGTATATTAATGGAAAGCCCATCCGAGTGGACTCCGTGGTGATTGCTGCGCAACATACTCCAGAAGTCAGCAACCAAACCTTGATCGATGGAATCCGTGAGGAGGTCATCTTTAAAGTCATCCCAGAGCATCTGAGGGATAACCACACGAAATATTATATTAACACGTCAGGTCGTTTTGTGATTGGTGGTCCCAAGGCGGATTGTGGTCTTACGGGAAGAAAGATCATTGTGGATACCTATGGTGGAGTGGGGAGCCATGGAGGGGGTTGCTTTTCTGGGAAGGACCCTTCCAAGATGGATCGAAGCGCTTCCTATATGGCTAGGCACATTGCCAAGAACGTGGTGGCCGCAGGGCTTGCTGAAAAGTGTGAGGTTCAGATTGCTTACACGATTGGAAGGGCAGAGCCTGTGTCATTGATGATCGATACCTCGAGGACTTCTAAGATCCCTCCCGACCGGATCGCTAAAATCATTCGGGATCAGTTTGACCTAAGACCCAAGGCCATCATCAAATACCTTGATCTCCTTCGGCCGATTTATAAGAAGACAGCCTGCTATGGTCATTTTGGAAGGAACGAACCCGAATTTACATGGGAGAGCACCCATCGAGCCGAAGATCTGAGGAAGGCCTCAGGACTTTAAATCCTTAAGGGAAGGGGTTAGGAGTTACCATGGATTATGAGATCAAAGATATTTCACTGGCGGAAAAGGGACGTCTTAGGATGGAATGGGCGGAGATGGCGATGCCCGTTTCAACGATGATTCGGGAGCGTTTTGAGAAGGAGAAACCTCTTAGAGGGAAACGTCTTTCGGCCTGTCTCCATGTGACCACAGAAACTGCGGTTCTCATGAGGACGCTCGTAGCTGGAGGCGCCCAGGTGAGCCTTTGTGCCTCTAATCCCTTAAGCACACAGGATGATGTCGCGGCCTATTTGGTCAAAGAATTAGGGATACCGGTGTTTGCTATCAAAGGAGAAGACAACGAGACGTATTATCAACATATCCAAAAGGCGTTGGCTTTTTCCCCCCATCTCACCATGGATGACGGAGCAGACCTGGTCTCTTCCCTCCATTTCATCGCCTTAAGGAAATGGGGAGAACTCCCCGCTCCCATTCGAAGATGGGCTGAAGGACTCTCCCCTCACGAGAGAGAGCAGTTGGTCATGGGAGTCATAGGGGGGACGGAAGAAACTACGACAGGGGTCATTCGGCTTCGTTCGATGGAGAAATCAGGAGTATTGAAATTTCCTATCCTTGCAGTCAATGATGCCGAGACCAAGCATTTTTTTGATAACCGTTATGGGACAGGCCAATCTACCATTGATGGGATTCTTCGGGCCACAAACCGTCTGTTGGCTGGGGCGACCTTTGTAATCTCTGGATATGGATGGTGCGGGAAAGGTCTGGCGATGAGGGCCAGAGGGATGGGGGCCAATGTGATCATCACAGAGGTTAGCCCTCTCAGGGCTCTGGAGGCCGTGATGGATGGATATCGAGTCATGCCGATCGCTCAGGCAAGCGAAGTGGGAGATATCTTCTGTACGGTTTCTGGCAATCTCAATGTGATCCGAAAGGACCATTTTCTTAAAATGAAGGACGGAGCCATTGTGGCAAACTCTGGCCACTTTAATGTAGAACTGGATCTTCCCGGGCTGAAGGAGATCACCATTTCCCAACGAGTGGTTCGCGATTTTGTAGAGGAGTTTCGCCTTGAAAATGGTCGAAGACTCTACCTCTTGGGAGAAGGAAGATTGGTGAACCTGGCTTCGGCAGAAGGACATCCTTCCAGCGTCATGGATATGAGTTTCGCCAATCAGGCCCTCTGCACGGAATACTTGGTCCAACATCAATCCACGTTAAAGCAGAAGGTCTACCCCGTTCCTACCGAGATCGATCAGAAGGTGGCACAATTGAAACTTCTTTCAATGGGGATTGAGATTGATCAACTCACCGAGGAACAACAACACTATTTGGCCTCCTGGGAGAAGGGGACATAATCCCTTCTCTTATTTCTTCCTTAACCCATGAGACGAAGGAAAACGCGGCAGATCAGGGTGGGCTCTGTAAGAATTGGAGGCAGTGCCCCCATCTCGGTTCAGTCCATGACAAAAACGGATACCCGAGATGTTCCCAAAACGGTCCGACAGATCCAGCGACTTGAGGAGGCAGGATGCGAGATTGTGAGGGTAGCGGTATTGGATGAAGAGGCCGCTCAGGCGATTTCAAAGATTAAGAAGGAGATCAGGCTTCCTCTTATTGCGGATATTCACTTTCACCCCCGGTTGGCTCTAAAGGCTATGGAGTTTGGAGCCGATGGCATTCGGATCAATCCAGGAAACATCGGGGGAAAGGAGGCCCTTCAGCGAATCGTCTTAGAAGCCAAGGCCCGCTCCATTCCCATTCGGATTGGGGTGAATGCAGGATCCTTGGAACAGGATTTACTCAAGAGGTTTCGGAGACCCACTCCAAAAGCCATGGTCCTGAGTGCACTGCGTACCATCGAATCCATGGAGGACCTTGGGTTTAACCTTATCAAGGTTTCATTAAAAGCCTCTGATGTTCCTACGACGGTGGAGGCTTATAGAGAATTTTCTAAAAAGACAGATTATCCCCTTCATCTGGGAATTACGGAGGCAGGGAAAGGTTCAGGGGCTGTGGTTAAATCGGCTCTTGGAATTGGGATGCTCCTCAGTGAAGGGATTGGAGACACCCTTCGAGTCTCACTGACTGGAGACCCTGTTGAGGAGGTTCGCGTGGGTTACGAGATTCTCAGGGCCTTAAAAATTCGTGAACGAGGAATCGAGATCATCTCCTGTCCAACCTGTGGAAGGTGTGAGGTGGATCTCAAGGGGATCGTCGAAAAGGTGGAGAGAGGAGTCCAAGAATTTTCTACTCCTCTTACGGTTGCCATCATGGGCTGTGTGGTCAATGGGCCAGGAGAGGCCAGGGAGGCAGATGTTGGAATCGCCTGTGGAAAAAGGGTCGGACTTCTTTTTAAAAAGGGAGAAATCATAAGAAAAGTTAGAGAAAGGGATTTGGCTCAGACTCTTCTATTTGAAATCAAAAAAATGGTTGGAAATAAATGAGGAACCCTTCCTCATCTATCGTAAACCGTTGGCACAAAGTTTTTTCCACACGTCATAGATTCTCTGAAGGACTGTAAAATGGGTGAGGATAGCCATTAACCAGAGCACGGGCTTCATCCAATCGAAGAGGACACCGATGGAAAGAAAGATAATTCTCTCCGCCCGTTCCATGAGGCCGGTGTGACAGGGGATTTGAGCAGCTTCTGCCCTTGCCCTTACATAGGGGATAAGGGCTGTTCCAATACTGACCCAAGCGGTAAGAATGGCCAGGGTTGACTCTCCTCTTTTTAAATAGTAAATCAAAAATGCCAGAAGGAGGAGGAGGTCTGAATATCGGTCGATGACTGAATCAAGGAAACCACCAAAGACAGTCACCTTGCCCAAATTTCTGGCCACTACTCCATCAAATAGATCGAAAAGCCCTGAGAGGATGATGGCCAGCCCTGCTAAGAGCCAGAGGTCCTTAAGGATAAGGAAGGAAGCGAGGAGGGTGACGAAAAAACCTGCCAGGGTAAAGAGGTTTGGGTTTCCCCTTCTTCCAAAAATTTTATGAAGAAAAAAGTTAATATAAGGGTCCAGTCGATGTCCCACCTTATCGCCAATCATTTTTTGAACCTAAGGTTTCACCGTTTATAAAAACAGGTGGAATTTTTTGAAAAAGAAGATAACATTTTTGAGAGAAAAGTCAATCATTAAGCTTGGGAGTGGATGATCTCGGGAGGAAACGAGAAGAGGTGGAAGAGGCTATGGGGAAAGGATCTCGAGAAAGAGAGCCTTCAAGGATATCCAAAGGAACAAAAGATGCTGTTTAAGAAAGACGATTTAAGAACGATCTTAATGAGAATCGATGGAAAGGGATATAAGGCCTATCAGGAGATTGAAGGAAGTTTTGATTTTGGGTCATTTCTTCTCCACATCGACCATGTACAAGGAGATCCATTTGCCAGCCCATCACGGGTAAGGGTTAGTGCACCCCTCAAGAAAACAGGATTTCCAACCTCCCTCTTTGACAACCGGATCAAAAGGATTGCCCTTCAAGATTTGATCGCAAGGCAATTTGAATCCGTGAGAGGGAGGGTATCCAGAGGTTACAGGGGGACAGGAAGGAGTGGGATGATTCAGATCGATTATGGGGGCCAAGAGATCATCGAGCGAAGTTCGGTCTCCATCCACGAGCAAGAGGTGGAGATCAGATTTACAGTTGGACTTCCTGCCGAAGGGAGGAGGATTCTGGGGAAAGAGGCCATCGCGATTTTTTTTCAGGAAATTCCTCCCTTAATCGAACAAACACTGGGTTACTCGTTTTATGACCCCACTGAAGCCAAGGCCTATGTTGAGGTAGCAGAGGATCAGGAGTGGATAAGGATGCAACTCGAGCAGAAGGGATTGGTCGCTTTTGTTGGAAACATGTCGATTCTTCCTCGACGAAGCGGAATTGATGATCGGCCTATGATCAAGAATGCTCTTCCCTTTTACTCCCCCTTAGAGTTGGAGGTTGAGATGGAACTTCCTCATAGGGGGAAGGTCAAAGGGATGGGTATCCCCAGGGGGGTGACTCTTATTGTGGGAGGTGGGTTTCACGGAAAGACAACCTTACTGGAGGCACTCGAAAAAGGAGTCTACCCCCATCTTCGAGGAGATGGCCGGGAATATGTGGTGACCCTTTCCTCTGCCGTGAAGATCCGCGCAGAGGATGGCCGAAGTGTTGAGAAGGTGAATATCAGCCCCTTCATCAATCATCTCCCCCAAGGAAAGGATACCCTCCATTTCTCAACAGAGAATGCCAGTGGGTCTACCTCCCAGGCCTCCAACATCATGGAGGCCCTGGAGATGGGTTCAAAACTCCTTCTCATAGACGAGGATACCTCTGCGACTAATTTTATGATCAGGGATGAGCGGATGCAGGAATTAGTGAGTAAAGAGAAGGAGCCGATTACCCCTTTTGTTGATAAGGTTAGGCAACTTTACAGGGACTACGGGGTCTCAACCATTCTTGTGATGGGAGGATCAGGAGACTATTTCGATGTGGCAGATACCGTGTTGATGATGGATCATTACCAACCGCGATGTGTGACTGAGAAGGCGAAGGAGATTGCCTTGAGACATTTGAGTAAACGGCTCAACGAAGGGGGAGAGCACTTTGGGCCAATTCCTGAGAGACAACCTCTTGCTCAAAGTTTCGATGCCAGCCGAGGTAGAAGAGAGGTTAAAATTGAGGCAAAAGGGGTGAGGACCCTTCTTTATGGCTCAACCCCTATCGACCTTTCCTGTTTGGAGCAATTGGTTGACCCTGCCCAAACGAGGACAATCGGATTCATGATCCATTACTATAGTGAACACTATTTGGAGCGGACAAAGAATTTGAGAGAAGGATTGAGCAAGGTCATGGGGGACGTGATGGAGAGAGGGTTTGATATCCTCCTCCCTTATAAGGTAGGCAATCTCGCCATGCCCCGGCTCTATGAGGTGGCCGGAGCAATCAATCGAATGAGGACACTGAAGATAAAATAAGTTCGGAAGGTTGGGTTTAGAGGTTTTAACACGAATTTAAGAAAATTCCTTGTTTTCATCCATGGGAGGTTATTTATGGCATCCAATATCGTTTCGGTGACGGAATTTAAGACCCTGAAATTAAAAGGGAGGGGAAAGGTTAGAGATATCTATGACCTTGGAGATCAACTCCTTATCGTGGCAACCGATCGAATATCCGCTTTTGATGTGGTCATGCCCAATCCAATTCCTGATAAGGGAAGGATCCTAACCCAACTCTCAAAATTCTGGTTTGATTTAACGAAAGAGATTGTTCCAAACCATCTCATCTCAACAGAGGTGGAGGATTTTCCAGAGGATTGCCAACCCTATCAGGAAGTATTAAGGGGTCGCTCCATGCTGGTGATGAAGGCAGAGGTCATTCCTGTGGAGTGTGTCGTCAGGGGTTATCTTTCGGGTTCGGGTTGGGAGGAATATCAGAAAAAAGGAGAGGTTTGTGGAATTCCCCTTCCAAAAGGATTGGGAGAATCATCGAAATTAGAGAGACCCATTTTTACTCCTGCGACCAAAGCCCCGACAGGTCTCCATGATGAGAATATCACCTTTGAAAGAGTAGAGGAGATGGTCGGCAGGGAGCGTGCAAACATGCTAAAGACCCTCTCCCTTGCAATTTATGAAAAGGCCAGAGACTTTGCGGAAGCCAGAGGAATTCTCATTGCGGATACCAAAATGGAATTTGGAATCAGAGACGGCAACCTCCTTCTAATCGATGAACTACTCACCCCTGACTCATCGAGGTTCTGGCCCAAAGACGAGTACCGACCCGGAGGCTCTCAAAAGAGTTTTGATAAACAATTCTTGAGGGATTACCTCCTTTCCCTCAGATGGAATAAACAGCCTCCTGCTCCTCAGCTCCCTGAGGAGGTGATTCAAAAGACGCGGGAGAAATACTTGGAGGCTTACGAGAGGTTGGTAGGAAGTCCGCTTTGACCTGACCTCTCCCTGATAGGGTAATAGGTCTTGTTTTTTTTCGTCTCTCTGGCCCAGGTTGACAGGAAGTAAAAATGTGGATATGATGGATTAGAGGTGGTTAAATGGATGAAATTCTTTTCTCCGAAAGACCCACACTTCGTCAGCCCTACTTGATCATTGGCTTTGAGGGGTGGCCCAATGCAGCAGAGGTTTCCTCCACCGCTCTTGGGTATCTGATTGAACACTTGAAGGGAAAGCCCTTTGCTTCCATTCCCCTGGAAGGTTTTTATCAACTCTCTTCGTTAAGGCCGGTGGGAGTCATCCGAGAGGGTCGATTGGTGGAGTTGAAATTTCCAGGGAATCATTTCTACTACTCCAAGACGTCGCAATCTCATGACCTTATTCTTTTTCAGGGAATTGAGCCCCATCTCCGTTGGATGCGGTTTGTCGAGCTCCTCCTCAATCTGGCAGAAGAGTTCGGTGTCTCACAAATTATTACCCTGGGAGGGACTTACGATTATATCCCACACACCCAACCCCCTCTGGTCAGTGCCCTTTTTAACCATGAGGATTTGAGAGAGAAGGTCACTCAGGCCGGGTTGGGATTGACGGATTACATGGGTCCTATCAGCATTCACACATTTATTCTGGAGGCCTCAAAGAAAAGAGGATTGAAAGCGGTTAGTCTCTGGGGTCATGCCCCCCAGTATCTCCAGACCAAAAATGTGAAGGTCGTCCGCTCGGTCCTTAGGCATCTGGTAAAATTGATCAAGATTGAGATGGATCTCACCGAGATCGAAAAGGCCAGCGATTATTTCGATCAGCAGGTCAACCACCTGGTGAGACAAGACCCAAAACTCAAAGAGATCATTGACAAACTCGAAGAGGCCTATAGAGGCATGGATCACTTCTCATTTCCTTCTGAAAAAGAGGAGAAATCAAAAGAGGAGAAGGTGGTCTACCTTCAAGCCTTTTTTAAGAGACAGGAGGATGAAGAAAAGAAAGAGGGTTGATCTCCTGGAGAAGGTCCCTGAGGTGGTTGAGTATCCTTTTGGGTTTTCCTTTTGATAGTTCGATTTTTGAATAAAATCCCGTGGGCAGGGCGAAGACATCGATCCCTGCCTGTTTTCCTGTCTCAATATCGGTAAGGGTATCCCCGACGAAAACCGCTTCTTCAGGCAGAAGTTCCATTTCCTTTAAGACGGCATCAATCATATCTGGAAAGGGTTTATTCCTTAGGACATCTCCTGCACCCACGATCGATTTAAAATAATTCGATACCCCTAAATGGGCAAGTGCTCCCCTTGAGAACTTACCGAATTTATTGGAAGCAACTCCTAAAAGGATTCCCATGGAGGAAAGACCATCGAGAACCTCTCTGGCTCCATCTAAAAAGCGAGTTTTATCAAGGTAGACCTCTTCATACTTTTTTCTCATGATGGGGATTCCCTCCAAGGCCTCCTCGGGAGAGAAAAACTGCCTAAGGGTTGATTCTAAATCGGGTTTCAAATAGTTTTTGAGATCGCCAAAGGGGAAGATTTCTCTTCCAAAATATCGGAAGGCTTCTTCCAAACCCAGGTAGATGGCCTCGTAGGATTCGATCAATGTTCCGTCTAAATCGAAGATGACTCCCCGGGTACGTTTTTTAAAATCCTTTAGCACCTCCTGAAAATCTTGAAAAAAGTAACAAGGAATATCCTCTTCAATGCAGAATCGATAAAGAGAGCCTTTTGCAAAAACCCAATCGACCTCCTTGGCTGCACATCGATCCGAGAAACCGTTTCCGACAAAAAGAATGAAGTCATATTCCTTTCGATGAGCTTGGACAAGCCTCTTTTTGCATGTTCCACAGAGGCCGCATTCTTCATTGGAGTGTGGAAAGGAAACCTCTATCCTTCCCTCCCTTTGGAAATGGCACCCATTGGCATAGAAAGGGATTTCTGAAAGTTGGTGGATTTCTAAGATGGCCTTGATATAGAAATCAAGGCCATCGCTTAAAATTTTAACGTCAATCCCTTTTTGGCGGCAGTCGTGATAGAAGGTTAAAAAGGTGGGATCAATCTTACCGTGATGGCCTAAGAATTCTCGAACCTCACTCTCATGAGCCTTCAACCTCTCTGCGATGAGAGAATAGGCCTCCGGGGAGGTTATCTTACCGGTTGTAAAATCTTTGGCGATGGACTCCCAGTCTCCTTTATAGAAATGCCTCACCAAAAGATAGGTGATATCCTGGAGGCTAATCGTGCCATCGAAATCGCTAAGGACCAAACTTTTCATATCCATTTAGGGCGTCAAGAATTCAAGCCTGCCACTCATTGGGTTTTTAAACCTCCCAGCCAATCTGATTTTTTTTACCTAATGGGATTTTAAACTTTTTTTTCAACTGTTGGGCCACGAGGTCTGGAACCAAACCTTCCACCGCTCCACCCAACCGGGCCACCTCCTTGATCGTTCGTGATGAAACAAAGAAGTAGTCTTTGCTGGTCATCATAAAGAGGGTATCCAGGTGGGGATTCAGGCTACGGTTCATGGAAGCCATATGAAATTCATATTCGAAATCGGAGGTTGCGCGAAGGCCTCTAAGGAGCGCCTTTGCATTGGTCTTGGCAACATAATCGACCAGAAGCCCCTTAAAGCTATCCACAATCACATTGGGCGTGTCTTTGAAGATAGCCTTGGCCATCTCCAACCTTTCCCGAACCGAAAAGAGAGGACGTTTTTCTGCATTAACGGCGATCGCTAAGATCACCTTATCAAAAATTTCAAGAGCCCTCTCTACAATATCAATGTGACCATAGGTCAGGGGGTCGAAGGACCCTGGATAGATGGCAACTTTCTCCATAGTCTCTTTTCTCCTTTCAGTCCTCCTCGAGAGGAGGTTTTTTGTGAGGCGATAAAAAAGAGATTAAGGTATCCCCGATCTTTCTTTGACGAATGAGGTTTAATTCGCCGAGGCCCTCAGGGAGTGTCTCTCTACGGTCGTGTTGAATAATCAAGATCGAATCCTCATGGTAGATCCTCTGGGATTTCAATTTTGTAAGAGTCTTTTGGATCAGTCCTCTCTCATAAGGAGGATCGATAAAGATCAGATCAAACCGTTCACCCCTCTGGTGGAGGATCCCAATCGCCCGCAGGACATCCTTCGGAAGGATTTCCGCTCCTCCTGACAGGCCACATCGGGAAAGATTTTTCGTGAGAAGTTGAAGGGCCTGTCTCCCTTTTTCCACAAATACTATTTTTTTTGCCCCGCGGCTCAGGGCTTCGATTCCCAAACTCCCAGTTCCAGCATAGAGATCCAGTACTAATTTTCCCTCAACTTTGCCTCCAAGGATATCGAAGAGGGACTCTTTTATCCGATCAGATGTAGGCCGGGTTTGAAATCCCTTGGGGGTTGCAAGCCTTCTTCCCTTTAATGTCCCTCGAATAATACGCATTTCCAATAAGGTGAAATGGGAAACGACCTTGTCCTATGGCTTTCTGCTCGATGCCCTATGGGATGGATCGGTCCTTTTTAATTCCAGCACTTCCTTGGCCATGTTTTCCAGATGGGTTCCTTGCCAGTAAATCCTCATACATTGCGGACACTGATAAAAATCTTTCTGTTGAGAGAAGATAAAATCTGGAACCTTTCCCTCTGCGTTTTCCTTTGGAATCTCTTGGAGAGTGGTATTGCAGAGCAGGCATCGGGAAAAGGGGGTTTCCCCCTCTAACGAAATATAACCTTTTTGGATCAACTCTTTTAACTGAAGGGTTGGTTGATCACTGAGCACCCTGAAGATAAGATCCTCTGGCCTTTTAGGAATTAATTTCGTGTTACGGGTGAGAATCGTCCGGCCTTCTTGCCTCGCCAACCGAAGGATTTGATAAGGATCTTCCCCTTGATAGTAGAGGGTGTCGTATCCTAACATTCTTAATTTTTTTGCCAGTTTTCCCAACATTCGATCAGCGATAAATTTCATTGTCTAAATTCAAATCAAAGATACTTGCCTATAATGGGTTCCAAATCCTTTTTGGTCTTCTCTGGGATCAATTTTTTATTGGTGATCAACGCATATTTTAGGGCATGGGCACAGAGGCACTCCCTCTTTTCAGGTAAGTGTTTTACTGCAATTCGAATGGCTGCCTTTGCAGTTTTTGAACTCTGGGCAAGGATTCGAAGAACCTCTCCAATGGAGACATCTTCGGCCTCTTCGTGCCAGCAGTCATAATCCGTGGCAAACGCAATGGTGGCATAACAGATTTCTGCCTCACGGGCAAGTTTTGCCTCCGGCAGATTGGTCATACCAATCACATCCACACCCCAGGTCCGATAGAGTTTTGATTCAGCCCTCGTTGAAAATTGAGGCCCCTCAATGCATAGATAGGTTCCCTCTTTATGAACCTTGGCCCCCACCTCCTCTCCTGCTTTGATAAGAATCTGGCTGAGGGATGGGCAGACAGGATCCGCAAAACTGATATGACAGACCACCCCATCACTGAAGAAGGTATTGGGACGCCCCACGGTTCGGTCAATGAATTGATTGGGGATGACCATATCCCCTGGATGGATCTCCTCTTTCATGGAGCCGACTGCGCTGACGCCAATAATCCATTGCACTCCCAACTTCTTCATCGCATAAATATTGGCCCTGAAGTTGAGGGAGGATGGCTGAATGCGATGTCCCCTCCCATGTCTTGGAAGAAAAGCAATCTTGACTCCCTCAAGTCGGCCGATAATAAATTCATCTGAGGGGTTCCCAAAAGGGGTGGTTAAAGAAATCGTTTGAACATCCTCAAGCCCTTCCATTTCATAAAGACCTGATCCACCGATGACGCCAACCATCTTTTCAGCCATCATTCTCCTCCTTCACTGTAGGAAATGTTAATTGATTTCTAAGACCCTGTCAAACCCAAGAGAGGAGACCTCCGAAAAGATCCTTTTTAAATGGGAGGGTAAGATGCAGGCCTTTATCATCTTAATTTGCTAAGAATCGGTTTAAGAAAATTTGTTGCAAAACCTTTTATGGGTTTGTTTTTTAGGTAAGCCCTTGTGGCTTACTGAATATCTTAAAGTCGATTGATTGAAAAAGATAAACCCGTTAATCCTCTTTTAAGTAAAAGGGAAACCATTCCCTCAGAAAGAAGAGGATGGAATCTCCTTAGAGAGATGATGGGCTTTTCGGAGGGGTTCGGGAATGCGAAACCCTCGGCAGGTCTCAAGAATCATTTGGATACTGGTGTTGAAATCGATTCGGTGACCAGGAGATACGAAGACAGGTTTCACTGCTTGTCGGGTTCGAACCACCGCGCCCACCCTTTTCCCTTTTAAGTAAACCCATTTAAAACTTCCTTTTGATGGCCCTGGAAGTTCAAACTCCTTTAAGAGAGGGGTTCGGCCGCATCCAATGGTGGGTAGGTCTAACCAAAGTCCAACATGAGAGGCCAACCCCAACCTTCTTGGGTGAGCGATGCCATGACCTTCTAAGATCAGTAGATCGGGTCTCACCCTTAAACCCTGAAAGGCCTTAATGAGGATTGGACCTTCCCTAAAGCCAAATAATCCTGGAATATAGGGGAAGGATACCTTTCCGTAAGCCGTTGCTGTATCAATAAGCTCCATTGAGGGAAAGGAAAGAACCGCGATGGCACCGAAAAGAGATTTCTTATCCATCGAGTAGGCCACATCTCCTCCTCCGATCGCATTTACTTTTAGAAAAGTATTTTTCAGAACGATCCGCTCTTTCAGGGTTTCTTGAATCCGGATAGCTTCTTCCACGCTGACATTCCAGGAATGGAGTGGTTTTATCATCTTTTAACTAAGAAGAAACCTCTTCGATTTGACCTTGATTTACCTTTAGGATGTGGAGGGTTCGAATGGGTCTACCCACTTCATCAAACCCCTTCAATCCAGTCACTCCTTGAAAGCCTTGCACCTTATGGATCTCATCTTTTAACTGGGAAGGAGAGGAGAGCGTTTTGGTTTGAAGAATCTCTTTTAAAAATTTCATCGCATCGTAACCCAGGGCTTCAAGGGTTTCAGGTTCTCTTTGATAGGCCTTCTTAAACTCCTGAACGAAACTCGAAACCAGGCGTGAAGGGCTTTTTTTAAAAAATCCATCCACGAAAATTGACCCTTCAGCCCCTTTTCCGCCAATCGAAATCAAACCAGGCCCATTCCATGAGTTAATCCCTAAAAAGGTTAGTCCCTTGATATCATAATAAGCCATCTGGGAGAGAATCATTCCGACACGTTCGTGGGTATCCGGGATGAAAAGCCCATCCACCCTCACGGTGGGTTTAAACTCCTCAATTCTTTTTTTCTTGGAGTCGGGTTGTGGAAGAGGCTCTAATTTGAAAAATGTTTTGATCTCCTGGCTAAAATCCGTCTGATGTTCTTGGTAAGCCACCATCCCTATCATCTTTCCGCCCCGAAGCCTTACCTCTTGAGCAAAGAGGTTTTTGAAATGAAGCCCATAGGGAGAGTAGGGATAAAAGATCCCGAAGGTACGGTGCCCCAGTTCTTTAAATACATAGTCCAGAAGGGTAATGACCTGATCAGAGGGGGTAAAGGAGACCTGGAAGATAAATTCCCCCTTCCCAGGGATGGAGTCTTTTGGGGATAGGGTGAACAAGGGGATTCGCAACTGTTGGGCCTTCTTAGCTGCCCTATCGATATTAAGGCTAAGAATAGGACCAATGATAGCAATGGCCTTCTCCTTGATGGCCAAGGTCTCTATGGCCTTTTCTACCTCCAAAGGGTCTCCTTTGGAGTCGTGGACTGAAAGCGAGACCAGGGAAATACCCTCTTGAGGTTGGGCTTCGTTTATCGCCATTTGAATGGCTTGAAGAACTTTTTGACCGAAGGATTGATAGGGGCCACTTAAGGGGAGGAGCACGCCAACGGTATACTTGGATTTAATAGAGATTGATCCGAGAATCTCTGTGACCGATGAGAGATAATCCACTCCTTGATACTCTTTTTGAATCTCGATCAGAAGTTTCTTCGCCAGGGACTCATTTCCCTCTTTCCGGAGGAGTTGGGCTCTTCTCAGTTTAGCGTATCCCCCTGCATAAGCACCTCGATAGGATGACTCTATTTTGGATAACTCATCGATAGAGTCAATAGAATCGATGATGGAGCGAACTTTCTTTTTGGGTTCCTCATTGGGTTGTCCTGGAACGAGGATTCCTTTCCCATACCAGTGGAGGGCGAGTTGAAGGTCGTTTAATTCGAGATGGTTGTCCCCCAAAAGGGTAAAAACCTTAATCATTCTCGATGGGGATAGGAAGGTAGGAAGGAGTTCGGTCAACACTCGAATGGCCTCTTGGGGTCTCCTGAGGAGGGTATAACAGATTCCCATCCTGAATTTTGCTTCGTTTAAAAGGGGGCTTTTGGGAAATTCGGTTGTGAATCTTTTAAATCGCCAAAGTGCCTTTTCTGAATCACCTTTGGAGAGGAAGATCTCACCTTCTCTAAAAAGGGAGGCCTCATCAGGTTGCGATGGGGATTGGGCCAAGAGAAGGGTAGGGAGAAGAAGCAAAAAAATGAGGGGAAGGACCGATTTCCATCCTTTATCTCTCTTCTTGGCCAACAGGCATAACATAATAAATTTCTGGTAGATAGCGATAGGCTTCGTTGAAGTCAATCCCATATCCTACGACAAAGACGTCCTCAATCTCCTTTCCAAGGTAATCGACCTCTACCTCCACCTCTCTTCGTGCCTTTTTGTCGAGAAGGGCACAGACCTTTACCGAGCGGGGATTGAAGAGCCGTAGTTGGTCTTTTAAATATTTGATCGTTAAACCACTATCAATGATATCCTCAACGATGAGAACCTCTTTCCCTTCAATGGGGATCTCAATTCCTTTGGTCAGCGTGATGAGACCGGATGATTTCATTCCACCCCCATAACTTGCCAGTCGGACAAAATCAATCTGGACAGGAATCCGTAGGTGGCGGATTAAATCTGAAAGAAACATGAAGGCTCCTTTGAGGATACAGATCAGGACCAATTCCTTTCCTACATAATCCTGGGAAATTTGGTCAGCCAGTTTTTTTACGATCGATGCGATCTGCTCCGAATCAAGCAGACGATTCAGACGATACCGATCCATAGGCCTCCATGAAAGAAGATTCGTTTAAGAGTAGGGTATGGATGAGACCCGACATGATAGATCACAAGGCATGCTCAAGGACAACGATTTCCATCTGCTGAGGAAGTTTCTCTTTCTCAAAAGAAATTTCGCTCACCTTGGGTCTTTTCACATTGGTCTTCCCCTTTAAAAAATCCTCAACCGGAGCAATAGGAAACCCGCATTTCTCTGTCTTAAAATGCATCGGAATAAGAACCTTGGGTTTGATCTGATTGGCCACCTGGCCTGCCTCTTTGGGATCGATAGTGAAATATCCACCGACCGGTATAAGAAGGATATCAATAGGGCCAATCTCGGAGACCTCTTTTTGACTCAAAAGGTGACCTAAGTCTCCTAAGTGACAGACCTGAATGCCATCCACCGTGAACGTGAAAATGGTGTTTTCCCCTCGCTCACTTCCCTTTGAGGGATCGTGATAAGTAGCAATTCCTTTAATGGGTATATCCTTGACCTTTTGACTCCCTTTCTCCTTAATCACCTTCGGTGAACCCGGGAGACTTTTGGTATCATTGTGGTCCGCATGATCGTGGCTCGTGAGGACGATATCCGCATGGTCCTTGATCTGCCCATAGGAAAGCGCTCCGCCATATGCCCCGGATTCATATGGGTCTGTAATTATCTTCACCCCCTGGTTGGAAGTAATTAAGAAGGCTGCATGACCATACCATTTGATCTTCATCGTTTTCCTCCCTTTTTAAAAAGTTATGGTAAGTTTCATGAAATTCTTAATCTGTTGATTCAATTAACTTATTCGACATCCAATTTTATGACTTGCCCTCCTATAAATATTTCTTTTTACCTCCCTTACTTCCTCTCCCCTATACGACTCAACCTTACCTCATAATTTTAAACGGACTGATTGTTTCTTCCCGCTTAAGGTGCCTTTTTTGTCCCGACGATCATCGATCTTTATAGTGGTGAGGACGCGATGGACCCCTTTTTTAAATGGGACTTCATGCATCTTCATCGCTATGCGGATGAGTTTTCCCAAATCTCCTTCCATGTTTGTCCCCATGGAGGTGAGTTCATATTTTATTTTTTTCCCTTTTAAAAGGCGCACACAATCGGCCACATAGGAACTCAGACTGGTGCTGGCCGTTCCAATGGGAACGACACTGATTTCTAATACGGCCATAGACCCTCTCCTTTAAATTAGAAATTTCTATTAATCATTATCATTGAAAGAACTCTATTGTCAATGGGTTTAAAAGAAATAATGAGAAAGACCAAAAGCACTAAAATTTTAATCGTTTAATTTTAAGTCAAATTGTGGTATAAATACCTTATGGTTCCCCCTCAAGAAGTCTCTACCTTGATTGCTTTTATTTCAGGAATCCTCTCCTTTGTCTCCCCTTGTGTCCTCCCAATAATCCCCTCCTACCTTACCTACATTACAGGGGTATCATTTAAAGAACTCACAGAGACCCATTCCAGATCCAAGTTGAGATGGATTACGGTATCCCATTCCTTTCTCTTCATTCTTGGATTTTCCATGGTCTTTGTTCTCATGGGGGCCTCAGCCTCTTATCTTGGTCAGTTGGTGGTTCAATATCAAGTCTGGCTGATGAGGGGAGGAGGGGTTTTAATCATCCTCCTTGGCCTCCACTTTATAGGGGTCTTCAATATTCCATTTCTCCAGATGGAGAAACGGGTTGAATTGAAAAAGAAGCCTCTGGGTTATTTTGGATCCTTTCTGGTAGGAGTCGTTTTTGCTGCGGGCTGGACCCCCTGTGTGGGTCCTATTCTCTCCACCATCCTCATCTATGCAAGTACCCAACAGAGCTTTTCAACGGGCGTCTTCCTCTTGGCCATTTATTCTTTGGGATTGGGGGTTCCTTTCCTTCTGGCCTCCATCGCTTTTAACTCATTTCTCTCTGCCTTAGAGAAGCTCAGGCGGTATATGAGGGTTGTTACCATCGTCAGTGGCCTTTTTCTCATCACGATTGGGATTCTTTTCATCACCGATCTTTTTGCAAGACTGAATGCCTTCTTCAACCTCTTAGCTGCTCCCTAATCCTACCTCGCCAGGAAAAAACACTGGTCTTTACCATTATTGTCGGACGCTCACTAAGGTAAAGATTCCGATCAGCCCAAAGAGTAGGGTTGGGGTCCATGAAGAGAGGAAGGGAGGAAGGACACCTGACCTGCCGAAAGAAAGAAAGATATAATAGGTGATCCCATAAGCAAATCCAATCATCACACTGATCCCTATGCTTAAAGCCATTCCACCAGAACGTCCTGACTTAAGGGCAAAAGGGATACCGACCAGGACCATAATGAGATTGAGAAGGGGGTAGGAGAGTTTTGAATAAAGGTCGACCCAATAACGGGTAGCGTCATAACCTGCGGATTGGATCTTTTGGATATAGGTCCGAAGCTCCGAATAACTCAATTCTTCGGATTTCTGTTCAGCGTTTTGAAAAGAGGCCCAATCCTCCTGGATTGGGAATTCCATCTCTTGGAAAGGGGTCATCTGAACAGAGCCGCTTTCATCAAAATCTCTTACGGTCCCCCTATAAAAATGCCATTTTCCATCTATCCATTTGGCCTCCTTCGCATCGATTCTTCGGATGCATTGGAACTGGTCATTGAATTCATAAAGGGTAATGCCTTTAAGGATTTTTTCCCTCGAGTCAAGGAGTTGAATATTAAAGATACGATGATTGCTTCTATACCAGATCTTATAATTCTTAAAGAAACTCATCATGGGTTCCCTTCTTACTTTGACAGATAGAAGATATCGGGTCTTCTGACTTGTATAAGGGACAAGATACTCATTCCCAACAAAGGAGATGAAGCTAATCAAAAAGGCGATAAAGAATAAGGGCAATGTGATTCGGTAAAGGCTGATTCCTCCAGCCTTCAATGCCGTGATCTCGTTGTGTCTTGAGAACGTCCCTAAGGTGAGGAGGGTGGAGAGCAAAATCGCATAGGGAAGGGTCCATTGAAAGATGACCTCAGGGATCTTGTAGATCAGATATTCGAAGATGAGGTAGAGGGGAGCATGATACTCCACAAAGAGGTTCATCTTCTGAAAGAATAGAACGATCACATAGATCAGGATCAGGCTACTTAAACTCAGGCCGAAGATTTTGAGATATTCATAAACGACATATCGGGTGATAATTCGGTGAGGGTTAACCATTACCCGAAAGCCCCTTCCATTTTCTCTGAAGAAGATCCATTAGACTGGTGAGCCATAGGATTGGTTTAAAGGGTGATTCATTAGCGGTCTTGATAAGAAGGTAAACCCCTAACCCTCCAAAGAGGAGGTTGGGAGCCCATCCCGCTGCCAGGGGAGGGAGAATTTTTTTTGCAGCAAAAATCTCAAAGGCAATGGAACAGATATAATAGGCCATTAAGATGAGGATGCTGAAGATGAGCCCATACGATTTAGCTGATCGCCTGGGCTGAATTCCTAAGGGAACCCCAATGAGGCCAAAGACCAAACAGGCAAAAGGGATGGCATATCGCTTATGAATTTCTACCTCCAGGGGAGCCGTGTTTCCTCCCTTTTTTTTCATCCACTCCATCTTTTCCTTAATATCCTCGATCGACATTTCATATTCTTTCAATTTTTTCCCCAAAGAGGCAAGGGCCTTGGACATCTCTAATTTTAAATCATAGGTGTCAAATTTAATCTTCTGAAATACGTTTGTCTTAGGCTCGAGGCGATGAATATCTCCACTGACAAGCCTTAAGATGATTTCTTGATTTTTAGGTCGGTTGATCAGAAAACCCTCCTTGGCAAAGATTGTATTGAGTCTTCCCTTATCTCTGTCATCGTAGATTAAAATCCCTTCCATCTTCTTTTCTTGGAGGGGAATACGGTCTACATAGATGACCAGACCCTCAAAAAGGTCATTAAAGACCCTCTCCTTAATCTCGACATTTGTCTTTGATTGAGCAATCAGATAGAGGGTGGCTTTAAATCCTCGATTCCCCCAAGGGAGTCCATAAAAGACAAGAAAACTTGTGAAAAGACAGGCGAGGAAGGAAAAGATAAAGACTGGAAGGAAGAGTTGATAAAGACTCACCCCAGAGGCCTTGAAGGCAGTGATTTCGCTATCCCCTGATAATCTTCCGAAGGCAAGGAGTGTTCCCAAAAGGACAGCAATAGGGATGGTGAAGGTAAGAAAGGAGGGGGAGATGAAGAGAAAGATCATGAGGACATCTTTTATATGACTTTCACGACTCACAATTAACTCGATCATTTTAAGAATCTTATCCATCAGGAGGATGACTGTGAAAATCCCAAGCCCAAGGAAGAAGATGGGGAGAATCTCTTTAAAAATATAGAGAAACGTTGTTCTTTTCATTTCAGACTATTCTAAGAAAGACCACTATCGATGTCAAGGAACGCCTTGGAGACCTGTGAAAAGGTCTTAACTCATTTCGAATGAATGTGACTTTAACCTTACTTTCAGACCCAATAGATGTTCTCTCTATTTTTTATAGAGTAACTATTACAGATTTATCGATTGACTTCATTATGGATTTTAAGTATTTTTTAGCCATGGGATTAAGAAATATCTATGAACGATTCGTATGGCTTGATGAGCAGGCCAGGAGAATGGCCTATCCCAATGCAACCTCTTTGGCCAACCGTTTTGAAATCTCCACCAAAACCGCCCAGCGGGATATCGATTTTATGAGAGACCGGCTTAACTGTCCCCTTCAATATCATAGAAGCAGAAAGGGTTACTACTATGAGGATAGCACTTTTTCTCTCCCCATGGTTTATCTTTCATCGAAAGAGTTGTCTTCGCTTCTTATAGCAAGGAAGATGCTTAAGGACCTCAGTGGAGGTTATCTCGGAGAAGAACTCTCTTCTATTCTTAAGAAAATTACTTATGTTTTGAGCAGGCATATGGTTTTGGATGAACAGGGGGAGCCTTTTTCTTTTGAGATGATTGAATATTCGCCTGCCTCTGAGGAGGTTTTTAAGGTGGTGTTGGAGGGATGTCTCAAGAGGCAGTCACTAAAGTTTATCTATTATTCACCTGCCAAAGAGGAGAGGCTTGAAAGGCGGGTCGATCCTTATCATCTTCTCAATTATATGGGGAACTGGCATCTTATAGGTTATTGTCATTTGAGAAAAGAGATCAGAGATTTCTCTCTCAGTCGAATCTCAGAACCAAGGTTGTTGGATGAGAGATTTAATCTTCCTTCTCAGTTTGATTTTCATGAGTATTTCCATTCGACCTTTGGGCTTTATAAGGGAGGGTCTCCAAAGAGGGTGGTTCTCAGGTTTTCTCCGGAGAAGTCGAAGTGGATAAGAGGCCAGATCTGGCATAAGGATCAGAAGGTAAGATATTTGAAGGATGGTTCTATGGAGATTAGTTTTTCGGTTTCAGAGTTTTCTGAGATTCAGCGAGAGATTTTGAAACATGGAAGTGATGTGGAGGTTATCAGGCCAAAGGCTCTTCGGAGATTGATCAAAAACGAAGCCCGGGCAATCGCCCAAAAATACTAAAGTATTCTTATTACCGTATATCCCCTTTCACCTTAGACCTTTCACCTTTGACCTTTCACCTTTCCTCTTAATCCTTTCACCTTTTACCTTTGACCTTGGACCTTTCACCTTACACCTATCTTTTAAATATAGGACACTTATTGGGGTATATCCTCTTTTATAATTTTATCAAAAATTGAAACTTTAATTTATCCTGTTTTTCTTTATCTTGAATTATGCTACCCCTTTCTCGAAGGTGAGAGCGTCCAAGCCCCTTCTCCTCTCCCCTGGGGGAGAGGATCTAAACCATTTTTCCTTTCCCCTGGGGGAGAGGATCGAGGTGAGCCGCCAAAGGCGAGCCTCGCCATGGGCGGGGGGATATTTTCATGTTTCATAGGTGAGAAAACTGTAATGGGAAGTTAATTTCACACCTTAAATACACTTTACAGGAGGGAATAATGAAAAAAGGAAGTGATGAGTTAAAAAGGTTGGAAGAAAAGCTTCAGCGCCTGGAACATCGCTTAAGAACCCAGAAAAGTAAGGCTAAGCGTAAGGCACTAAGAAGGGAGATTAATGAATTGAAGGTGGATTTGGGATGGATGCTTATGGATTACGGGGATTATGAAAGGGGATTTTTGCTTTATCGATCCTTACCCTGGTCCACTTATGGTGAGATGAAATACAATGGCCTCGCCCGAGCACTTATAGAGATGGGTTTCTACGAAGAAGCACGGATGGTATTAGGGGTTGGATTAAGAACCTATCCTGATTCTTATCCCCTCTGGATTGCAATAGCATGTCTTTATGAGACCACTGGAGATTACTTTGAATCTCTGGAGTGTTTGGAGACGGCCTTGGAGTTTTCTCCTTATGATGATTCTACTGCTCTTTATAATAAATCTCTTGTTTTGATGAAGATGGGCTGCAATAAGGATGCTCAGGAGATTTTAGATGAACTGATTGAAAGAGATTCGAAAGATTCAAAGTTTCTTACGCAGAGGGGATTGTTAGCCTTAGAGATGGGGTATCCTGAGGAAGCCCTCAGGTATTATCAAAGGGCGATGGAGATATGGCAGGAGGACCAATCCTTGAATGATGGAATACCTATCTATTCAGGTCTTTGTTCGGTTTATATGGAGTTGGGAATGAAGAAGGAGGCGATGGAAGTCGCTCTGGAGGGATTAAAAAGGTTTCCCGATAAAGATCCGGTCCTTTATTACAATGTTGGGGCTGTCTTTTTTGAGATGGGCTGGAGGAGAGAGGCGTTGGAAGTCCTGAAGGAAGGGGTTGAGAAATTTCCTGATGATGAAGAGATAAGAAAATTTTTAAAGGAGATTGAGGATGATCTTGACGACCCCGATGACGATAATAAGAGTAGACTGGGTGGACTCCTTTTACTGATGGCCCTTTTGTTTAGGAAAGGGAGGAAGAGATGAAACAATCGAAAAAGGTGAAAAAATCGATAGAGGAATATCTTAACGCTCATCTTAAAAATATGGATCAGGTTAAGAAGAACTGGTATATGAATGCCATGAAGACCTGGAAAAAAGAGGATTATGAAAATTATGAAAAGTTTCATCTTTGGATGCTTGGAGATTTAGACGAGAAATAAATGGGTAAGAAAAGTGGTCAATATTTAACCGTCAGAATTTTAGATTTAATCTCAGTTTCCATTTAAAAATCGAATAGTTATATTAATGTTTACTTTTTGGCACAATTCCTGCTTAAGCCAATAAATTAAAAAGCTTATTAAATCAATGAGTAAAATTTTCAGGTTGCAAATATGAAAAATAGGTTTTCATAAAATAAACTTACCTTCTACCCGCCGGGGAGAAGGTTTGGATGAGGGGGATTGTAGTGAAATAGGACGAAATAATTAAGGGAAAGGTATTTAAAATGGTTAGAAAAGAGGCAAAAGAGATTATCCGAACCCTAAAAGAGAATAGATTCTATGCAGTATGTCCACGCAATAAATAATAGTCATCGTTCCATTCAGAGGAGCGTCTAAAAGGTGATTGAGCACGAAAACTACGAATGGCAAACCTTCAGAGTCCACGAAGACGGAAAGATTAAACCATAATCCGTAATCAAATCTCTTGAAAAAAACAAAAACACCTCCTAGGATTAGCATAAATACTACGTGAAGAGCGGTTGGGTGCAACAACCGGCTTTTCACCCAGG
>Ga0315298_1001371_pt1 | contig 44929 bp, 45 predicted proteins | sample WHS_1_MG_FD_203077 | JGI IMG/M metagenome (GOLD analysis project Ga0315298, IMG submission 203077) | Extremophilic microbial mat communities from Washburn Hot Springs, YNP, Wyoming, USA - WHS_1_MG | ecosystem: Environmental > Aquatic > Thermal springs > Hot (42-90C) | place: USA: Wyoming...
CGGCCCCGGACCACCCCTGGCGCAAGTCTCTTGTCGGATCAAAGAACAGGGGGTGACACTTTCCCTGAACATATCAGGGTGTCAAAATCGCTGAACACCAACACGAGCGTGGGCGCCCCATCTGGGCGCCCACGGGCCACAACGACGACGAGGGAGGACTGGGCAGGCATGGAGTTCATGGGGCGATGGTGATCTGGTTCTCCACGTCCGACACCCCACGCGTCGACCAGGCGGCGCTCTCCGCCTCCTCCCGCTCAGCCCAGGAGCGGACCGTGCCCTTCAGGGTCACCTTGCTGTCCTGAACCTCCACGCGGATCCTCCGAGCGTCCAGCTCAGCACTTCGCTCCAGCGCCTCCTCGATCTGCGCTCTCACCTGCTCTGGAGACACCTTTGGAGCGCGGACCTCGATCAGGTTGGTCACACCCTTGACCCCTGTCAGGCTCTCCACGGCTCTCTTGGCCGCGTCTCTCTGGTATGGCCAGTCCACATTCCCCTCCAGGGTCACCCATCCATCCCTGACGGTCACCTTGATCCTCTCGTGGGGGACCTGGGTATTCCACTCCAGGGCGTTGGCGGCTGCCTGGGCGATCTCGGTGTCCGTGCGCATCCGTTCTCCAGGAAGCTTTACCTCGATGTCGTTCGCCACCGCTTTGACCCCGAGCACCCGCTTGGCGGCTTCCTCGGCAGCGTCCTTCATCAGGTAGCTCTCCACCGTACCCGTGAGGGTCACAACGCCGTCATCCACCTCAACGCCCACATCGGTGGGGTCCACCTGGGGATCCCACTTCAGCTCCTCCAGCACCTGCCGCTGGATCTCTTCGTCGGTCAGGATAGTGGTTCGTGGCATCATGCTCTCCCTATGCAGCCTTCACCTTTATGTGCGCTTCCTTCTCGGCCCCAGCGATGGGCAGCCGGATCTTCAGGATCCCGTTCTCGTATCTCGCCTCCGCCTTGTCCGCCTGGACATCCGTCGGTAGACTCAGCTGTCGGTAGAAGCGCGCCGCTTCCAGCTCGTGATAGTAGTACTCCGCCTCTTTCCGCTCCTTCTCCTCTTTTCGCTCCGCGCGAATCGTCAGCTTGCTCCCCACGACGCTGATCTCCACGTCCTCCGGCCGGATCCCTGGAATGGTCGCCTCGACCACCAGGTCGTGGTTCTGCCGGTACATGTTCACCGGGAAGAAGCGCGCCATCGACACAGGCCGTTCCCACCCCCGCTCCAACGGCTCGAAGGCCTCTTCCATCATCCTTTCCATCTCATCGGCAAGCCTTCGGATCTCCCTCATCGGCCGCCAGACCTCGATCGACATGCTCATCCTCCTTTCAATTTCACGCGCTGGCCCCGCGCGTTGACTCCTATTGGAGACTGGCCGACCGTTGCGACGCCCGGCGAAACGCGCAAGACCCGTACCTTCTCCTTGTTCCTCCGACAGCCCCCGACACGCTGGATGGATCGGGTCGCTCCAACTTCAGCACGGCTCGCCGCCAGTCACCTTGATCTCGTTTGCCAGTTCCGTAACACCTGGATAGCCAGCGGCGATGGCGCCCGCCAGCTCGCGCTCCACATCGCTCTTCACGTACCCCGAGAGGATTACAGCCCCGGCGCACACACCCACCCTTACTCCACTGGCATCGAGTCGACCATCCCACGCCAGGGCATCCTTTATGCCGATCTCTATCTCCTCGTCGTCAGGCACTCCCTCCACCAGCTCGCGGTCAAGCTCGCTCCCCTCCTGGTGGGCCATCTCACGCATCCTCCCCTTCGCACCCCACGGGTTTGCTGGTCTACCGCTACCATCAACGGCCTGAGATCGACCCACAGAGCAAGCCTGGTGCCCTGCGTCCTGATGTATAATGGGTCGACATTCATCACAAAGGAGCCCGACCGTGCGCAATACCGTCGAACTCCTCAGCAAAGACGTCGACCTGGTGGTAGCAGCTCTTCTGTCCATGTCCTGCTCCCTGTGCCCGCTCCATCCGGAGGAGGGCTGCGCGGATACCCCCAGATGCCGAAGCTTGGCCGAGCACCTCATCGGCGGGGAGCTCCCGGAGGTGTACGGTGCGGGCGGCGAATAGGAGCGTGTCCAATGCAGTACCCTCCTGAACTTGCTGGCGTGGGAACGAGCGCCGGCTACCGCTTCACCCTTCGTGCGAGGATCGAGAGAAAGGTCGGGATGCTAGGCCGACTCGCCTCGGCCGTTTCAGAGGCGGGCGGCACGGTGGTAGCCATCGATATGGTCCAGCCCGGCCGCGAGTTCGTGGTCCGCGACGTCACCGTCGACGCCGCGGACGAGCAGCACCAGGCCCGGATCGTGGAACACGTCCGGGGTGTCGCGGGGATAGAGGTCCTCAACGTATCCGATCGTACCTTCCTGATGCACCTCTCGGGCAAGCTGGAGATCGTCCCCAAGCGCCCCATCAAGACCCGCGACGACCTTTCAATGGCATACACGCCGGGGGTTGCCCGGGTAAGCAAGGCCATCCACGACGACCCGACGAAGGTGTTTCAGCTCACCATCAAGGGCAACACCGTGGCCGTAGTCACGGATGGTAGCGCCGTCCTGGGGCTGGGCAACATCGGCGCAGCCGCTGCACTCCCCGTGATGGAGGGCAAAGCGGTCCTCTTCAAGGAGTTTGCCGGCGTGGACGCCTTCCCCATCGCCCTCGACACCCAGGACACCGAGGAGATCGTGGAGACAGTCAAGAGGATCGCCCCGGTCTTCGGGGCCATTAATCTCGAGGACATCGCCGCGCCGCGCTGCTTCGACGTGGAGGAGCGGCTGCGGAAGGAGCTGGACGTCCCGGTCTTCCACGACGACCAGCACGGGACCGCCATCGTCGTGGTGGCGGCCCTGATCAATGCGGCAAAGGTGGTCGGAAAGCGGCTGGAGGAGCTGAAGGTCGTGGTGAGCGGGGTGGGAGCGGCTGGTGTGGCCTCCACCAGGATGCTGTTGGAGATGGGCGTCCGAAACATCATCGGCTGCGACAGGGCAGGTGCCATCTACCTGGGACGCACGACAGACATGAACCCCATCAAGGAGTGGTACGCCCGCCACACCAACCCCGACCGCTACCAGGGAAGCCTCGGCGGCGCGCTACAGGGCGCAGATGTCTTCATCGGCCTGTCGGCTCCACGGCTCCTGCAGGCAGAGGACATCAAGAGGATGGCAAGAGACCCTATCGTGTTCGCGATGGCGAACCCGGTCCCAGAGATCATGCCGGAGGAGGCGGAGGAGTACGCCGCCGTGATCGCCACCGGCAGGAGCGACTACCCCAACCAGGTGAACAACGTGCTGGCTTTCCCCGGGGTCTTCAGGGGCGCCCTGGACTGCCGAGCCACCACCATCAACGAGACCATGAACATCGCGGCGGCCCGCGCCATCGCGGGGCTGGTCAGCGAGGAGGAACTGAACGCGGAGCACATCATCCCCAGCGTCTTCGATCGCCGCGTCGCCCCGGCCGTGGCCGCTGCGGTTGCCGATGCAGCGCGGGCGACGGGCGTTGCCAGAAAGGGAAGCTCCTGCTAGGGATCCCCACACGGGGTGGGGATGCTATCCCCACCCCGCCCATCGACAGCACAGTAGGGCTATGATCGGTCCTCGCGAGGTCCCTCCTTGCCGCTGCTGAGCTCCCGTCTGGCGTGCAGTATTCGCTGCAGCGTCGTGAAGTTGGACAGCACCGCCAGCAGCCAGATGGCGGGGGCCAGCAGTGTCTGGTGGAGCAGGAGACCCAGTGCCAGGATGAGTATCCTCTCAGGCCGAGGTAGAAGTCCAACCTCTCCACCAACTCCCAGCCCCTCCGCTCTGGCTCGAGAGTAGCTCACCATGAAGGAGCCCACCAGCGACATGTACGCCCCCATCAGCAGGGGCCCATCACCCACCCGGTACAGCCAGACCATCAGCCCAAGGTAAATCACCGCCTCGGCGTACCGATCAAGGGTCGAGTCGAAGAACGCTCCGAAGCGGCTTCCCTTGCCGCTGACCCTGGCTAGCGCTCCGTCCAGCATGTCGAAGGCGTTGGCGAGTAGTACGAGTATCCCCCCGACCGCCAGATTCCCCGATGCCAGCATCCACGCGACGGCCACATTCAGGAGGAGCCCGACTATGGTCAGCTCGTTGGGTGTGACGCCGATGCGGTTAAGGAGAACGGCTGGATATTCCGCCATCCGCCGAGCGTGAGGACGTAGACGTTCAAGCACGATTCACTCCAGTGTGAAGGGCGAGCGACCAGCGGCTCGAATGGCAGCAGGAGCAGTCACTGTACCAGAGAAGCGCCTCCAGTTGGGTGTGACCGATACCGATATGGAAGCCACCCGCTCAACCTGTAAGGAAATGAGAGATGCTGGTCGCCGCCCTCCGCCAACGGCTCCTCTGGGGAGCCTTGGGCATCGACCGAACAAGCTCAGTCCTGGCGTAGAAGTCGAGGACCCTGTCCGCGATCTTGTCCCAGGAGAACTCGGCCGCTCTCCTCTTGCCTGCCTCCCCCATCCTGGCGCGGAGTACCGGGTCGGACAGCAGCCTCACCAGCGAGAGCGCCAACGCCTGCTCGTCCTTGGGCGGCACCAGCAGTCCCTCCACACCGTGGGTCACGACGAAGTTGTAGCCCGGGATATCCGATGCCACCAGCGGTTTTCCTGATGCCATGGCCTCCAGAAGCACGATACCGAAGCTCTCCTGTCCAGTCGAGGGAGCGCAGAAGACATCGCAGGAATGGTAGTAGCTGGGCAGATCCTCGCCGGAGACGAAGCCAGTGAAGATCACGTTTCTCACCCTGTGGGCCTCGACCAGCGCCCGATAGTCCTCCAGGAGCGGGCCCGACCCCACGACGATCAACCTGGCCTCGGGGAAGTGGTCCCATACCCCAGCCATGGCCCTCAAGAGATACTTCAGCCCCTTTCGTTTCTCCAGCCGTCCCACGAAGAGGATGTTGGGCCCGCCGTTCCGGCAGATGGGCAGGAGCTCTCGCGGAGCTGCAAACCTCTCATAATCGATCCCATTGGGGATTATCTCGTACTCACCCGGAAAGTACTCGGCAACGAAGTCCCGCGCGGGCGGCGAGACCGCGATGCGGCCATGAAGCTTCCTGACGAAGTAGCGGAGGATCGGCTTCCCGTAGAAATAGGCGTAGTTCGACTGAGCGTATGCGTGAAATGTGCCTATATTCAAGGAGTGCGAGTGCCGGAGCACAGTGATGGGCAGAGCTGGCAGCAAAGGCTCATGCAGGTGAATGACGTCGAACTGCTCCCTCTCCAGGATCTCCTTCACCTGGCGGGAAAGCCGCAGAGAAAGGGAAATGCGAGCCACCGAGCCGTTGGCTGGCACTGGGACCACCCTGCCCACAGCATGTATGATCTCCCCGGTCTGAATATGCCGCTCGGCCGTCTGCGATTGGGGCGCGATGATGTGCACCTCGTGGCCCCTCCTCCTGAACTCGGAGGCCAGGTGAGAAATGTGCTCGGTCACCCCGCCGGGATACGGGTAGTCATAGGGCGACACAAGCGCGATCTTCAACGCACTTCTCCCGATGAGCAACCTGTAGCCCTCTCAGACCAGATCGGTTCGAACACCACCCACTGCTCGGGACTCCTCCGTATTGCGGCCTCCAGCACGGAAACCATCCTCTGCGTGTTGCGATGCAGGTCCTCGCGAAGGCTTCCCGTCCTCTCCATCTCCAGCGGAGGATCCACGCGAGCCAGGAAATGCCCGTCCCCCACGCGGTAGGTGAACGCCGGGATCAGTGGCGCCCCCGACCTGATCGACAGCATCACCGGCCCCGCAGGCATGGGAGTCTCTCGTCCGAAGAAACGAACCGGAACCCCATTTCCAGCCACGTCGCGATCGGCCACCAGACCGACAATCTCGTTGCGCCGCAGCGCATCGGAGAGCTCCCTAGTCGTATCGGGCCCGAGCGGCAGGAGACGGATCTCGTCCCGTGTCGCCCTCGCCCTCGACATCAGATCGAACAGTCCAGGCGGCCGGATCGGCTCCACCACTACCACGATCTTCCGCTTCCTCACTCCCAGGATCTGTGCCACGAGAGAGGGGCTGCCCAGGTGGGCCGTGACCACCACCGCACCTTTACCCTGCTGCAACGCCCGTTCCAGGTTCTCCCACCCCTCCACAGAGACGAGTCTCTCCAGATCCCTGTCGGAGAGGGCCGGCGCCAGAAAAGTGTCGTAGTAGTACCTGGCCCCCTCTCGAAAGACCTGCCGTACCCGCCGATCGAGGTCACCGGCGTCGGCTCCCAAGATCGCCGCGAGATTGGCTCTGACGGTCCTGCGCCGAGCGCGCAGCAGAAGCCACGCCAGGTCGCCGATGGGATCGCAGAGCCTGTAGGCCAGGCGGAGCGGGATCCTTGGCGCCAGCAGGCTCAAGAATCGGAACACCAGGTATTCTAGCACGCTCCTTGCCCCCTGGCAGGGTTAGGGGTGATGGGGGCGGCTACCGCTAGGGGCCACCCACATGGAGAATCCGACGGATGGCGGTCCGCCCATGTTCAAGGATTCGCCGGGGCATCCTTGGGCCACATGGGCCGAAAGATGAACCACTGCTCGGGGTACTGCCGGATGAAGAACTCTATGGAATCCATGATCCGCTGGGTCAGCAGCCTGATGTCAGTAGCCAGATCCCCTGTCGGCTCCACCTCGAGATGGGATGTCAGAAACCCTGAGTAGGTGTGGTCGCGGTTGCGCACGATGACCCCGGATATCAGCTTCGCCCCGGTCTTCAGCGCCAGCAGCGCGGCACCCGCCGGGACCTCCGTCATTCCGTCGAAGAAGCGGACCAGGACACCTGCTTCCGGGGAGGGACGGTCTATCAACAGCCCCAGGATCTCGTTGTTCCTCAAAGCGCCCAGCACCTTCCGCGCCGAGGTCTCGAGGGGGATGACCTTCATGCCGTGCAACGCGCGGGTGCCCTGAACCAGATCGTTCAGCTTCTTTGGATGGAACGACTCAGCTACGACACTTACTGGATACCCCTTTCGGGCAAAGAGGGCCGCCCCCAGGTCCCAGTTGCCCACGTGGGCGCTGATGAAAATCACGCCCTTGCCAGCAGCCAGGGCCCGATCCAGATGCTCCCATCCGTTGAACCGAACCCTGGCCTCCAGCTCCTCGACCCCGATCTTGGGTAGTCGGAAGAAGTCGGCAAGGTAGAGACCGTAATTCCTGAATGAGGACCTCGCCTTTCTCCGCACTTCCGGGTCGTCGCGGTTCCTACCCAGAACCCGCGCCATGTTATCGATGGCGTTCTCCCTTTGCACGGGCAGGATAGCCCATGCCACATCGGAGATCAGCACCGCCAAGGCGTAGCAAACCCTCAGTGGCAGCCACTGGGCTATCTTGCGCACGACCCTCAGGACCCAGTAGGTCATTCATTACCCCTGGGAGGCTGGGCGTTTCGAATGAACTCCTCGACCATCTCCCTGGCTCTGTCGTCAGGATACTGCACCGGCGGCGACTTCATGAAGTAGGCAGAAGGGCCGATCAGCGCCCCTGAGATCCCCCTGTCGAGGGCGATCTTGGCGCATCGGATGGCATCGATCCCGACACCGGCAGAGTTGGGGGAGTCCCATACCTCGAGCTTGTACTCCAGGTTCAGGGGCACGTCGCCGAAGGCCCGCCCCTCGAGCCGCACATAGGCCCACTTGCGGTCGGTCAGCCAGGCGATGTAGTCGCTAGGCCCGATGTGAACGTTCTCCTCGCCGATGTCGTAGTCCAGCTGAGAGGTCACGGAGTTGGTCTTGGAGATCTTCTTGGACTCCAGTCGGGCCCTCTCCAGCATGTTGTAGAAGTCGGTGTTGCCGCCGACGTTGAGCTGGCTCGTCCGCTCCAGCTTGACGCCGCGGTCTCGGAAAAGCTTTGCCAGAACCCGATGGGTGATGGTAGCGCCCACCTGCGACTTTATGTCGTCACCGATGATGGGCAGCCCTCGATCCTCAAAACGCTTCTGCCAGTAAGCCTCTCGCCCGATGAAGACCGGGATGCAGTTGACGAAGGCACATCCCGCCGCAAGGACCTGTTCCACGTACCACTTGGTGGCGTTCTCGCTGCCCACGGGGAGATAGTTGATCACCACATCTGTCTTGGTGTCCTTCAGGATACTCACGATGTCCGAGGTGGGCCCTGGAGCTTTGGTGATCACCTTGGAGAGGTACAGACCCAGTCCATCGAGGGTCATGCCCCTCTCCACCTTCACCCCCAGCTTCGGCACGTCGCAGAACCGGTAGGTGTTGTTGGGCTTGGCGTAGATGGCCTCCCCGAGGTCCTTGCCAACCTTGTTCACGTCGATGTCGAAAGCGGCGGTGAACTCGATGTCACCGACGTGGTAATCCCCAAGGCGTACGTGCATCAGACCGGGGACGAACTCATCCTCCGAAGCGTTGCGGTAGTAGTGAACCCCTTGAACCAGCGCCGATGCGCAGTTGCCCACGCCGATGATCGCGACCCTGATGGTTCCCAACTTGTCGACACTCCTTTTCCTATGCAACCGAGGCAAGCATACGCTGCCTTTCACGGCAAGGTAGGCCCGTGATGGGACTACCCGGCGACTCGCGAACGTTTCCCGAGGATATCCTGAAGGGACAGGGCGCATCAACCCGACCGACCGGCCGCGATGCACGGCCTAACGCGACATGGGCACAGGCCCAATCCCGAATAGCCGCCGCCCCGGCCGCTCCGCCCTTGGCCAGGATGCCGCCCGACGGCTGCTTAGAGTATCGCAAGGGCAGGGCAGTGTCAACAGCCCCTCATGAGCCACTTTCCAGCACTGGTCTTGGGTGGCGGTGCCGGGCCGGGGACGGGTATAATTGACCTGAGGTGGGTTGACTGGTGCTGCATCCGTGGGATATGACGATCGATGAGGCCGGGGCTCTGCAGTCCCGGCTCGCCGGCCTTGTTGAGGAGACCGACAGGCTGGACACCGTCCGGCTGATTGCCGGGGTAGACATCTCGGGGGTCAGATCCAGCGGGGTGGCGACGGCGGCAGCTGTGCTCCTCTCCTTCCCTGAGCTTCAGTTCCTGGAGGAGAGTCGGGCCGTGGGGGTTCCGCGGTTCCCATACATTCCGGGCTTCCTATCCTTCAGGGAGGCTCCATTGATGCTGGAAGCCCTGAAGGAGCTGCGTGGCCAGCCAGACATCATCCTGGTGGACGGGCAGGGACGTGCTCACCCCCGCAAGCTGGGGATCGCCTGCCACTTGGGGCTGCTCCTGGACAAGCCCACCATCGGCTGCGCCAAGTCGCGGCTGGTGGGTCAGTTTGAGCAGCCCGCGGACGAGCCCGGGGCCACCTCACCGCTTGTGTATCGCGGTGATGTGGTAGGCTGCGCGTTGCGCACCAAGGTCGGGTCCAAGCCGATCTTCGTGTCTGTGGGGCACAGGGTGTCCCTGGCCACCGCCCAGTCGCTGGTGATGCGGTGCACACTGCCGGGCCAGCGGATCCCGGAGCCAACCCGCCAGGCTCACATGGCCGCGGCGCGTGGCTGACGCGCCGCGGAGCGCTGAACGAGACCGACCTTGGAAGGAGTGACCAGAAGAGAATGATAGAGACTAGACAGCAGTTGGCCTCCCTGGAGGCGAAGATACGAGACCTCATGGTGCGTCTTTGACCTGGCGGCCAAGGAGAGGGAGCTCGCCGAGCTGGAGGAGAGAGCCGCGGCGCCGGACCTTTGGGACAACCCCGACGAGGCGCAGAAGCTCCTCCGCGATCTGGCGGAACGACGCGACGAGATAGCGAGCTGGAAGAAGCTCTACCAGCAGGCCACGGATCTCCTGACGTTGGCCGACCTGGCCATCGAGGAGTCCGACGACAGCGTTAGCCAGGAGCTGGAAAAGGGTTGCGCGGAGCTCAAGAAGGTCGTAGAACAGCGGGAGCTCGAGCTGCTGCTGAACGGCCCGTACGATCGCCGCAACGCAATCTTGACCATCTATGCCGGCGCCGGCGGCGTGGACTCGCAGGACTGGGCCCAGATGCTGCTCAGGATGTACCTCCGATGGGCGGAGCGCCGGGGCTTCGAGACGGAGGTCATGGACGTCTCGGAGGGAGAGGAGGCCGGGATCAAGTCCGCCACCATCGAGGTGTCAGGACCCTACGCCTACGGCTATCTGCGGGCCGAGAAGGGCGTCCATCGTCTGGTCAGGCTGTCCCCATTCGACAGCGCCCACCGACGACACACGTCCTTCGCGTCGGTAGAGGTCATGCCCGAAGTGGAAGGGAACCTGGAGGTCCAGATCCCGCCCGAGGAGATCCGGATGGACGTGTTCCGTGCCACGGGGGCCGGCGGGCAAAACGTCAATAAGACCAGTTGCGCCGTTCGTCTGACCCACATCCCTACCGGCATCGTCGCCACCTGCCAGAACGAACGGTCGCAGGTGCAGAACCGCGAGACCGCCATGAAGATCCTCACCGCACGCATCCTGGAGCTGGAGCGCCGGAAGATGGAGGAGGAGCGCGCCAGGCTGCGGGGCGAGCACGTGGAGGCCGAGTGGGGAAATCAGATACGGTCGTACGTGCTGCACCCCTACACCATGGTCAAGGACCACAGGACCAATATCGAGACGAGCGATGTCAACGGTGTCCTGGACGGGGAGTTGGACGAGTTCATCAACGGCTATCTGGCCTCCCAGATCGGGCAGACCGCCTAGCTCGCGGTTCCGTCTGCGGCGCTGGCAAGAGCGCTAGCCGGCCCCGCCGTGCTGACATGGTAACCGGGCCTTCGCACTCGCCCGGACACGAACCTTGGGGTTCATGGACATGATCGGGATAGTCGACTACGGAGCGGGTAACCTGAGGAGCGTCGAGAAGGCCTTGGCGAGGCTTGGCCACGCTTGCCGGATCACGTCGGATCCAGGGGAGATCGCCTCGGCCTCCGGGGTCATCCTTCCCGGCGTGGGTGCGGCCGCAGGGATCATGGATGGGCTCCGAAGCCAGCGGCTCGTGCAGCCCATCCTGGAGACGATCCGTCGTGGAACCCCATTTCTCGGCGTGTGCATGGGTCTGCAGGTGCTGTTCGACTGGAGCGACGAAGGGGGCGGGGAGCCGTGCCTCGGCGTCCTGCCTGGACACGTCCGGCGACTCCCGGATGGGATGAAGGTGCCACACATGGGATGGAACTCGGTCCGCCAGACCCGGCCTCATTCCCTGTGGGAAGGGATCGCCGATAATAGCTTCTTCTACTTCGTCCACTCCTATTACGTGGAGCCCGCTGAACCAACGGTGGTGATCGGCGAGACCGAGTATGGCATCGCCTTCCCCGTGGCGGTGGCCAGCGGCAACGTGATGGGGACTCAGTTCCACCCGGAGAAGAGCGGCTCGGTAGGACTGAAGGTCTACGACAACTTCGCAAAGCTGGTGAATTATGGATTTTCAGGTAATACCCGCGGTTGACATCAGGGGCGGGAGATGCGTACGCCTCTTTCAGGGTAGGTACGACCAGGAGACGGTGGTGTCCGATGACCCCATCGCCGTGGCTCTCAGATGGCAGAGCGAAGGCGCACATCGTCTCCATGTAGTCGATCTGGACGGAGCCTTGGCCGGGCACCCGCAGAACCTCGATCTGCTGGGTCGGCTGGTGGAGACCCTCTCCATTCCCATCGCCTTCGGAGGCGGCCTTCGGTCGCTTCCGTCCATCAAGCAGGTGATGGAGACCGGCGTGGAGAGGGCTATCCTGGGAACAGCCGCGGTGGAGACTCCCGATCTGGTCAAGCAGGCTTGCGCCCTCTACGGCGACCGGATAGCCATTGCCCTCGATGCTCGTGACGGTATCGTGATGACACACGGGTGGAAGGAGTCCTCGGGCGAGCCCGCCCTGGACGTAGCGTGCCGCATGGTCAACCTTGGCGTCCAACGCATTATCTACACCGATATCTCGCGCGATGGGACGCTGACCGAGCCGAACTTCGATGCCATCAGCCAGCTAGTAGCTTCCATCGGTGTACCGGTAGTGGCCTCGGGGGGGATCTCGAGAGCGGAGCAGCTGGTGAGGCTGAGAAACCTGGGCGCAGAGGGCGCCATAGTTGGTATCGCACTGTACAGCGGGGACATCACCATGGCCGACGTTCGTCGCCTGGGGCTGTTGTGACTGCCATGCTCACCAAGAGGATCATCCCGTGCTTCGATGTGGACAAGGGCCGGGTGGTGAAGGGGGTGAACTTCGCCAACCTCAGGGATGCGGGCGACCCCGTCGAGCTGGCGGTTCAGTACGAGCAGGAGGGCGCCGACGAGGTAGTCTTCCTGGATATCACCGCGTCCAGCGACTACCGCGAAACCATGGTGGAGGTCGTGCGGCGAACTGCCGATGTGCTGTTCATTCCGCTCACCGTGGGCGGGGGTGTTCGATCGGTGGACGACGCCAGACGTCTGCTGCGGGCGGGAGCAGACAAGGTATCCGTCAACACCGCCGCCGTCAGGGACCCCTCTGTGATCAGCAGAGGCGCGGACCTCTTCGGCTCCCAGTGCATGGTGGTGTCCATCGATGCCAGGCGGAGAAGTCGGCCGGGAGAGCCGCCCAGCTGGGAAGTCTACACCCACGGGGGGCGGACTCCCACAGGTGTCGACGTCCTGGAATGGGCCTGTCGTGTGGTGGAGCTTGGCGCAGGGGAGATCCTGCTGACCAGCATGGACAAGGACGGCACCCAAGGCGGATACGATCTCGACCTGACATCAGCCGTATCCAGGGCGGTGCCGGTGCCTGTGATCGCCTCCGGGGGCGCCGGCAATCCATCGCACCTGTACGAGGCCCTCGCAGCGGGAGCTGACGCGGTTCTGGCCGCGTCCATCTTCCACTACGGAAGCTATTCGGTGAGGGAAGTAAAGCGGTACCTAGCCGGAAGGGGGCTTCCGATGCGCATCTAGCGCGCGAGCCACAGCCTCATGGCCGTCTATGATCCGCCAGTGGCCATTCCGGCTATGTGGTGGATCGTGCCCCCTTCACCTAGCGGCCGCTGACGTGGAGCTCGATGCCATGGGCATCACCTCCTCCATCTCCTCGAGGGCATCGAGCCGAATCACCTCCTTGAGTGCGGCCATGCCAACCTCCAGCTGCGACTCGTCAGGCTCCCTAGTGGTGAGCCGCTGCAGCAAAAGCCCTGGCGCTGCCATCCACCGGACCAGGCGATTGGAGTAGTGCGCGGCGGTGAACTTGATGAACTCGTAGGCCACGCCAGCGATGACTGGAACTAGGACCACCCTCGACACGATCCTCCACACCATGGGCGGCCTTCCCAGCAGCGCGAACACCAGGATCGATACAGCCATCACCACCAGGAGGAAGCTGGTCCCGCATCTGGGATGGGCTGTTGTGAATGGCACGGCACTGGCGACATCCAGCGGTCTGCCAGCCTCCCTGGCGTTGATGCACTTGTGCTCCGCCCCATGGTAGGCGTAGACCCTCCTGATGTCCGGCATCCATCCTATGCTCCATATGTAGAGCAGGAAGACCCCCAGACGGATCACCCCCTCGACAACGTTGCTGACGAACGAGGATTGAATATAGTGATCAACCAGCCCCACCAGCAGCAGCGGAGCAACGAAGAAGAGCCCGATAGCGAATAGGATCGCCACGGCCACCGTGCCCCACATCAACGGCTTGCTCAGCTCTGCCGGCCCCTCGCCCTCCTCTTGGAGGGCGACGTCCGCCGAAAACATCAGCGCCTTCATCCCCAGGACAAGGGTGTCCCACAGCATCCCGATCCCACGGAGAAACGGCACCTTGATGAACCAGCCATCGTAGAGGGCTCGCGGGAGACGCTCCGAGTGCAGAACTATCTCCGAGGACGGTGCTCTCACCGCCACCGTCGACCACCTTCTCCCGCGCATCATGACGCCTTCCAGCACGGCCTGTCCCCCGTACGGAAAGGTTCCCTTCTCGTCCGAATTCACCGTCTGCTCCAAGTCCTCCCATCTCAGGGGAAATGATGCCGGGCGTGCCATCAATGCGGAGTCGGCCGCCGGCGCAGCTCATGATAAAACAAAAGGGAGAGGCAAGGCGACAGCCTTGTCTCTCCCATGATGGCCAGCAACCCTACTTCGTCTTCTGCTGGATCCTCTTCATGAACTTCTCGACCCGCCCGCCGGTGTCGACGATCCTCTGCTCTCCAGTGTAGAAAGGATGGCACTGCGAGCACACATCGACCCGGAGGTTGGCCTTGGTGGAAGCTGTCTTGAACTGCGCCCCGCAGGCGCAGATTACCGTTGCCTCACCATACTTCGGGTGAATCCCCTTCTTCATCTTGCTTCAATCCTCCCCGATCAGACCCTACGCCGTCGGGGCCGCGTAGACGCTGACCTTCTTCTGATCTCTGCTGTAATTGCCAAACTTGACCACGCCGTCTATCAGGGCGAACAGGGTGTAGTCCTTACCCACGCCCACATTGTCGCCCGGGCGCATCCATGTACCCCTCTGACGAACCAGGATGGAGCCTGCCGTCACAACCTGGCCGTCACCAACCTTCAAGCCCAATCGCTGGCTCGCGCTGTCGCGGCCGTTGCGCGAACTACCTACACCTTTCTTGTGTGCCATCTGCGGCTCCTCCTACTCGAGCGCTATGCTCTGGACGGCAACCCGGGTGTACAGCTGCCGGTGGCCAGTCTTCTTCCGATAACGGGTCTTCGGCTTGTACCTGAAGACGATGATCTTCTTGCCGCGGCCGTGGGAGACCACGCTTGCCATCACCTTGGCCCCCGGCACTACCGGGTTGCCCAAGCGCAGGCCATCGTCCGTGGATACCGCCAGAACCCGCCCCAGCTCGACGGTGTCGCCGACCTCAGCGGGAATATGCTCCACATCAACGGTCTGGCCGACCTCGACCCTGTACTGCTTTCCGCCCGTTTCAACTACCGCGTACATTCAACCAACACCTTCTCCGGCCGCCGAGCACGCTGGGGTCACCGCAGCCACGAAACTCGGCTCTCGGTCCTCCACCCTCGGGGCCTTGCTAGACCCTAAGAACGTCGGCCCACGCAACAAAATGCGGCGCCTCCGCCCCGCAATCAAGAAGTATACCGGCCCGGCTCATCCAGTGTCAAGCCAGGCAACTTCTTCGATGATGCAGATCCCGGCGACGACCCGGACTGCGGAATGCGCCAGACTCGCACGCCTCTCATTAGATCTTACCCCATCCATCCAGACCTGGCAATCCAATACAATTGTCCTGAGGTCGAGAGCCGACCCGAGAGTCTGCAGACCGAAGGGAGCCAAGATGACGCAGCCTCCCCACACCATCGTCCTCCAGCCCATCGGAGTCGTCCGCAACAGCTTCACCGAGAAGCCCGACCAGCCCTGGGAAGGCATCGAGTCCGAGATCCTCGTGGACCAGCGCTGGGAAGAAGCCCTGGACGGGATCGAACAGTTCTCCCACATCCTGGTCCTGTTCTGGCTTGATAGAGCCGAGGGCGACAGGGGCAAAGAACTGCGGATCCATCCGCAGAGGAGAGGCGACCTGCCAGAGGTGGGGCTCTTCGCCACCAGGACCATGCACCGGCCCAACCCGATAGGCGTGACGGCTGTCCCCCTGCTGGGCCGCCGTGGAACCATGCTCCGCGTTCGGGGCCTGGATGCCCTGGATGGCTCCCCGGTCCTGGATCTGAAACCCTACCTCACCCGTGGCGACTGCTGGCCAGAAGCGACGGTCCCGTGGTGGATCAGGAAGCTCTGGGGCACATCCTGACCGGAGGGCAGAAGAGGGGCTACTGTCCTCGACGTTTGGTGGAGCCAGGCGCTGCCCAGCGAGACCGGCTGGCCGGCACGATCCTCTCGCCTTCCGGGCCGCTCGCATCCGTCCTGAGAGGAAAGGTCGCCAGGAGAGGGGTGGCCAGCAGTCCGACCCCGCCGCCCAGCAGCAGCCCTCCCAGTACGTCGCTCGGCCAGTGGTCCCCCACGTAGATGCGGCTGAACCCGATTGCCACGGACAGCGCGGCCAGCCCCAGTACAGACGCGCCATCACCCCACCGCCCACGTGGCAGCCAACGCCACAGGAACACAAGGAGAAGTGCCGCACGCGCCGTGTGGCCGCTGGGAAAGGTTCCTGCCATCTCGACCGTCACGAAGGGATAGAAGGTTCTACGCACGAACTGATACAGATCCTCTCCCCGCTGGTCCAGAGCGCTCTTCAGCAGCAGTTCAACCGCGGTCACGAGGGCCAGCGCCGCCAACGGCACCCACCATCGTTCAGAGCCCTCTCTACTCAGAAGGTACGAGGCCAACACGAAGCAGGCGATGGAGACGGGACCAGACGCGACCACACCGGTGAAGGTCGCCCAGGTTATCAGCCACCAGACGTCCGGTCCCTGAAGGCCCAGCATCACCTCTCGGTCGAAGTCGACAAGAGCACGAGACTGTACGGCAATGGCCAGGAGAGCGAAAAGTACCAGGGCGAAGGCCCCGCTCACGCTACTCAGCCTGCCCGGACGCCACCTTTCGGCCATCCACATACCTCCAGTCCGTTCGAGGACGGCATTCCAGCGGATGGATCTCTAAGATCTTGCTACTCTTCCTCCGCCAGAAGCAACCGGGTCCTGGTGATGTCGCAATCCGCCGGGTCGATCCCCATCTCCCTGAGGACCTCGTCTGGGCGCCCCGCGCCCTGGGTGTCGGCCCTCAGCTGCATCTTGACCTGCACGCGGCCCGCCTCATCCTGGACCACCTCCAGCCGCTGGATCAGGGGTCGCAAGTCGTATGTGCGAACCCTGTCCTCCGTTCGGCGCTCGCGGGGCAGGGATGAAGCCGAGAGCAGCCTCTCCGCCTCATGCCGAAGCCGTTCACCGTCCGTCTCGCTTGGGCACAGCGCCACGTATTCGGCCGCCCTAAGGATCCGCTGCAGTACCGGCGCTCCCGGGGGAACCTCCTCCACCGACCTGACCTCGACCCCTTCAGGGAGCCTTGCGGCCAGATCGTGAGCCACCTGGGCAGGCTCTCGAGAACTCTCCAGCTGGACCTCCAGCAGCTCTGCATCCCCAGCGACTCCAACTGGCAGGGCCGCAGCGAATGAAAGCTTGGGGTGAGGATTATACCCATGGCTGTGTGCCACCCGAAGACCGGCCCGCCGCAGCGCCCGCTCCCACAGCCGCATGAGCTCCAGATGGGAGAGATACCTGGCCCCACCCCTGCGGGCGAAGCATATCCTAAGCCTCTGCAACGTCAGCACCCTCCGTAGCTGCTCCGAACCCCACAGGCCAGGCACTTTCCCCACCGACAGTCGGGCGAAAGCTCGGCGCTGAGCGCTCGCTGGTGCTCCCGCACCAGGAACCGCTTGTCGACCCCAGCAGAGATGTGATCCCACGGCAGTGGAGCGTCCAGAGGGATCTCCTTCTCCGCCTCGGCGTGGATGTCCATGCCCTCTTGCGCAAAGGCTTCCCTCCACCGATCGAACTGGAAATGCTCTGCCCAGGCGTCGAACCTGCAGCCGAGGCTCCATGCCCTTCGGATCACCATCGCCACTCGGCGATCGCCCCTGGCTAGGGCCGCCTCCAATACGCTGCTCTCGGGATCGTGCCAGCTCAGGCTCAGCCCCGGTCCCCGAATCCCACGCTGGAGTCGGGTAAGCTTCTCTCTGATCCTGTCCAGCCCATCCTGCCCAAACCACTGGAAAGGGGATTGAGGCTTAGGTACCAGCGTGCCCACCGAGACCTTCACCTGGGCTCTGTTTCCCACGTGGCGACGCCCGATGTCGCGGGCACGATAGGCCAGCCTAGCAATCCCGTCGATGTCCTCCTCTTTCTCGGTTGGGAGTCCGATCATGAAATAGAGCTTCACGGCGCTCCAACCGCTAGCGAAGGCCGCTTCCAGAGCAGACTCGATGTCCTCCTCCGTCACCCCCTTGTTGATGACATCTCTCAGCCGTTGGGTGCCTGCCTCCGGAGCGAATGTCAGCCCACCGCCGTAGGCCTCGCGCAGCGCGCCAGCGAGCTTCACGGAGAACGAGTCGACGCGCAGGGAGGGAAGGCTGACCTTGACCCTTTCGCTGGGATAGAGTCCGGCCAGCCGCTTTACCACCTCTTCCACCTCCGAGTAATCGGCCGTACTCAACGACACCAGGGCCAGCTCGTCGTACCCCGTGTTCCTGACGATCTCTGCAGCGTTCTCCAGCACGTCCTCCGCGGGCCGCTCCCGAACCGGCCGATAGATGATACCAGCCTGGCAGAAGCGGCAGCCTCTTGTGCATCCCCTTTGGACCTCCACCATAGCGCGGTCGTGCACCGCCTCCAGGTGGGGCACTACTGGCCTGGCGGGCGACGGTCCAATCGAACTGACTCTGCGCGCCACGACTATCTCTGGAACCCCGGGCTCCGCAGGGGTGGGGACCAGCGAACCAGCTCGTTCGCCGACCAAGTAGAGGGACGGGACGTACACCCCCTCTAGGCGAGCCGCTTCCCTCAGGAACTGCTCCTTTCGGACCCTCCCATCGCGTGCGACCACACCCGCCGCCCTCATCCGACCGTAGAGCCTGAGCAGATCCAGCAGCATCTCCTCGCCATCACCGACGGCGAACAGATCTATGAAGGGGGCCATCGGCTCCGGGTTGTAGGCTCCGCTCCCACCCGCCAGCACCACTGGGTATCGTTCATCCCTCTCCGCTGAGAGAAGCGGGATCCCAGCCAGGTCCAGCATGTTCAGCACGTTGGTGTAGGTCAGCTCCATGGAGAGAGAGATCCCCAGAATGTCGAAATCCACCACCGAGCGCCGCGATTCCAGAGAGAAGAGCGGAACACGCCTGGCGCGCATCAGGGCCTCCATGTCGGTCCAGGGGGAGTAGACCCTCTCGGCAAGCAGGCCCTCCTCTCGGTTGACGAGATGGTACAGTATCTGCAGGCCCAAGTTGGACATGCCGACCTCGTACACGTCGGGGAAGGCCAACGCCAGCCGCACGGTGCACGCCTCCCAGCTCTTCCTCACCGAGTTGAGTTCCCCACCGATATACCTGGCCGGCTTTGTGACACGTGGAAGAAGCCTGTCGATATCTATCATCAAGGTGACAGCCCCTGCGAAGACAAGAATGGGTCAAATTATACCATCCGAGGCGAACAGCCTCGGCCCGCGTAGCTCTCACGTTGTGCTGATGGCCTATGAGTGGAGTAGTTGAGAGGTGCCAGAGCTGGAAGGGCGCCACCCGCTGTCGGCTACGAGTGGCGCCCGCAGGGCTACTTCACGGTCAGCTGGGCAGACATCCCCAGATCCTTGTGGCCGTCGATTGGACACCAGACGTCGTAGGTCCCCGGCGCAAGGTCTACCTGCATGGTTTCAGTCTCTCCCGGGTTGAGGTTCGACGTCCGTTGGTCGATCCCACCGCCCCTTATCTCGAATGAGTGCACAACGGTGCCCTTGTTTGCCACGACGAAGCGGACGGTTCCCGCCTGGACCGTCGGCGGGTCCATGGCAAGCTTGAACTCCGTGAGCGTGACCTGGACCGCCTGGCCGGTGACGGCCAGAGGCGACGGGGACTGAGTCGGAGGTGGGGTGGTAGGGCGGGGAGTTCCCGTGGGCGAGGCGGAAAGGGTTGGGCTCCCCGCGGGGGAAGGTGTGGCGGCCGAGACTGTCGTCACTATTCCCGTTGTGGTCGCCGTCGCCTCCTGCGTGGTCGAAGCGCCGCGGACGGCAGTGGTGAGGGTTGCCTGCGGAGCTGCTGTGGGCGGCAGTGCCGCTCCGGACGGCCCGCATGCGGCCGCAACGGCGACTCCCAGCCCTAGCAGCCCCAACAGGACTCTCCTTGCATGGGTGATCGAGATATGTGGCAACACCAGAAAGTCACCTCCAGTTGTGTACCGGTCCGCGAAGTACCCAGGTTTGTCTGGTTCGGCGGCCTCAAGATCTGCACCGTACCCTCGCGCCACCCGACCGCCATCGGCCTATTGACCGCGCTCCAGTACCGAGAGCGGCAGCTCTATGGGATCCTTGCCCCGCACCGGCTCGTCGCTGTTCATCAGGATGTGCGCACCAAGAAAGTCGAACCTGAACCGCATCTGCTGCAGCCCCAGCCCCCGCAACGACGCTGCAACCTGCTGTTGACGCGCTGGTGGGCAGAAGAGCAGCAGAAACCCTCCGCCGCCCGCTCCCGTAACCTTTCCCCCGAGAGCCCCTGCCTCCCGCGCCGCGCTGTAGCATCGGTCGATGAAGTCGTTGGTCACTGAGTCAGCCAGTCTCTTCTTCATCTGCCAAGCTCGGTCCATGAGGGCGCCGATGGCCGAGAGGTCGCCACTCTCTATCTCCTGTCGCATCAGCAGCGCTAGATCCTTGATGACGTGCAGCGACTCCAGCACCCTCTTGTCTCTTCTCCGCGTGGACTCCCTCTGCTCCCTCAGGATGGTCGACGAGCTCCTCGAGCTTCCCATGAAGAAGAGCATGAGGCTATCTTCCAGCTCCTTCACCCGCTCTGGCGAGATGGACAATGGCTCCACGGTGACGCCGGAGCTCCCGAAGCTGATCGCGTTGATCCCACCAAAGGCGGACGCGTACTGGTCTTGCCTTCCGATGGGCATGCCAAGCGTGTCGATCTCCAGACGAGACGCAGCCTCAGCCAGCTCCGCGGGCGAGTATCGCCTACCCTGTTTGGCGGAGAGGGCCAGGGCTAAGCACACGGCGGCGGCGCTGGAGGAACCGAGGCCGGTACCTGGCGGTATCTCGGATGCCATGAAGACCTCGTGGCCGGGGGGCAATCCGAACTGGTCCACCGCCGCTTTGGGCAGCGCCAGGTTTCCGTCCCACACCAGGTCCTCAACCGCGTCCTGAACGTGGAAGGACCCGTAGTTGGCCGAGATGAGCTGGAGACCCGGCGAGCCGCTTCCAGATACGACGGCATAGAAGTACTTATCTATGGCTCCGCTAACCACGATCCCGCCATGTCTGGAGTAGTAGTCCTCCAGGTCGGTTCCACCTCCTCCGAAGCTGATGCGCATGGGCGCCCTAGCAATCAGCGGCACCTGTATCCCTCCGTTCTCCGCCCGATCTGCCATCTGCCGTCCGAAAGCTGAGCCACGCTCTCGCTGCTGTCCGATCAGCCACCATTCGGCGCACTCACTTCCCCGACGCCCCTCAGGCCTACGGCCAGGACGTCTCCGTCAGCGGCGTCACTATCACCTCCTGGATCGCCGACTCGGGCGGCTGAGCCAGGACAAAGAGGATCACGCGCGCCACGTTCACGGGATCCTGCAGGTTCGTGGGATCGGGAGGTGGATCCAGTCGATCGAAGAAGCGGGTTCGCATCCCACCTGGAACCAAGGCAGTGGCTTTGATCCCGTGGGGGCGACCCTCGACCCCCAGTGCCCGAGTGAGTCCCACCAGCCCCCACTTGGATGCGTGATAAGCGGAGGCGTTCGCCCACGCCCGCTTCGCCGCCGTCGAGGCAACGTTCACGATGTGGCCTCCGCCCTGCCTCTGCATGATAGGAAAGACCGCCTTGGCAAACAGGAATGCCGAGCGGAGATTGACGGCGATGACCCTGTCCCATTGCTCCACCGTCATCTCGGTCACGGGCAGCACGAAGTCGGTGCCCGCGTTGTTGATCATGAAGTCGACCCTGCCGAAGCCCTGTAGCGCGGCCTCCACCACCCGCGAAACATCTTCCGCTTCGCCCACATCCGCGGCCAGTGCCAGAACATTCCCTCCAGCCTCTCTGAGCACTGACGCTACGGCCTGTGCGCGGTCCGCGTTGATATCCACGACAGCCACATCCACACCTGACCTGCATAGAAGGGTCGCGGTGGCCTCCCCCAGCCCGCTGGCCGCGCCGGTGACGATGGCCGCCTTGCCCTTCAATGCGAAATCCAGTTCGCCCATTGGATACCTCCAATTGCTTCACGATTCGGGCCGGTCTGGCCCCGAGCGCCCGGGTCCACCCCCCCTCACACGTCTGCGGGCACCCTCCCGCCCGAGTGCGGCGGTTCCACCCGCCCCTGGCCGCCCGGCAGCGACCATCAGGGGGAATAGGGAGACAGCATTCACCTCGCGGTTCGGCACCAAGGTGGGTAGCTCCAGATGGTAGGTGCCGCTCGGAAGAATGCCGCAGCCACCATATTTCCGTAGAAGCAGCAGCTGGGCGAGAACCTCCTCCCCGGCATGCTCCGGGGGTAGCCGATCCCACCAGGAGAATCCACCAACATCCACCAGCTTCCTTCGGTCGTACAGAACGTTGGCCCCGCCGACCCATGCAACCTTGTAGCGGATGGTCTCTCCCCCCTTCACCAGCATTGCTGCCAGATGCAGGGTGTTGGCCGCGTTGTTGACCTTGTGCCGGTCCCACGGGATCTCCTCCCACTCGAAGGGCTCCGGGCGAACGGGTCCCTCCCACACCTCTATCCCATGCTGCCAAGGGCGAAAGTCGTCCAGGAAGCTGAGGCCCGCTGCAGCGCACCCCACGAAGCCGATCCCCTCCCTCCGGATCACATCCAGCATGCGGGCCATCACCTCTGGCTCCAGCAGCACATCATCGTCCACGAAGTGGACGTAGTCCGCCTCGCTTTGGTCGAGAAGGAACTGCCTGTGCTCCGCCATCCCTCTTCTCGGCAGGTGGCGGAAAGTTCGCACCCTGCGGCCACGGTACCGGAAGGCCCTCACCAGTGTCTGGATTTCGGGGGACTCCAGCACGCCTTCGTCGTCGCCCTGGTCCGAGATCACCAGGTCGAAGTCGCGATAGGTCTGCCCGAAGAGGCTCGCAAGCACCACTGCCAGCCCCGTCTTGCGCCCCGCAGTAGGTATGAGCACCTCGGTCGTGAAGCTCATGTTCCCCTCGAGCCTCTGCGAGATGGTCCACCTCTGCCATGGCCTCCGCCCCCAGCACCGCCGATCTTCCTCACGGGCAGAGCAGCAGGGCCGTGGCCGTTGCGGGGGATCTCAGGTGGGAGGGTCGATGCAACCGAGCCATCCCTGGCCGCCCGGAGGGTCGACTCGTAGAGCTCCGCCGTCCGCTCCCCCACCTTCTTCCAGGTGAACATCCTCTCCACTCGCGCCCTGGCCTCCCGTCCCATTCTGCGTGCCAGGGCCGGGTCCTTCAGGAGTCGCTCCATCCTATCCGCGAGCACTCCTGGCTGACGCGGGGGGACGAGGAACCCGGTCTCCCCATCCGCCACCGTGAACTTTATTCCTCCTACATCGGACCCGATTACCGGGATGCCGCAGGCCATGGCCTCCAGCGGCGTGAGCCCGAAGGGTTCATACCAGGGTGTCGTCACGGCCACGTCGGCGGCCGAGTAGTACAGGCTGAGTCTTTCCTGAGGTCGCTTCCCGGTGAACACCACCTTGTCTCGGACCCTGAGGGCGGTGGCCATCTCTGCCAGCCGCCTTATCTCGGGGGTGGACATCGGGTCACCGTCTACTGTCTCACCACCGACGATTAGCAGACGCATAGGCACTCCGGAATGGCGGGCCAAGCGCGAGAATGCCTGCAGCAGGTTGTCTATCCCCTTTCTGGGCAGCATTCTTCCTATGTACACCGCCACCCACTCGCCTGCATCCAGCCCCAGCTCGCGACGCGCCATCTCCTTCGGGACCGGCCTGAAGATCCCCACATCCACCGCCGAGGGGATCACTTCTATCTTGGACGGATCGGCATCGTACAGGCTGACCAGCTCCTCCATCTCGTTGGGGCACTGGGCAATGATCCTATCTGCCTCCTCGATGACGCCGTATTCGACCACCACGCGGTCGCTGGGGCTGGTGTCTGCATCGCCCTGGTGAAGCCGCTTCACCTTGCCCAACGCGTGGAAGATCTGGACCACCGGGACAGCCAGTACCCGCCTTGCCTGGCAAGCAACCCACCCGGACATCCAGAAGTTGGAGTGGATCAGGTCGTAGCCGCCGCGCGACCTGCCGGCCTCGGCCAGAAAACCATCGCGGAATGCCGGCATGTGTGCCCACATGGGATCCTTTTTTACGAAGCGAGCGGGACCGGCTCGCAAGTTGATCACCGTGACCCCCGGCGCCCATTCCATCCGGTCTGGGAGCCCCTCGTCATCTCGGCGGGTGTAGATGTCCACCTGGAACCCGAGGGCGGCCACGTTTCGGCTCACCTGATCCACATAGACGTTCTGCCCACCGGCATCCTCGCTGCCCAGGAGCGCCACCGGGCTCGCATGCTCGCTCAACATCGCGATCCTAGCCCTACTTCTCGGCATCAGACCGTCTCCCCACAGGATCCTCGCCCAACCCAGGCCTGCCCAGCACCATCTCAAAGGCCCTCTCCCAGTCCCGCGCAAAACGCTCGATGGAGAAGCGCTCCCGCGCAATCTCTTGCGACCTCTGTCCCATCTCCCTGGCTGTCGCATGGTCCGAGAGCAGACGCAGCATCCCTTCCTCGAGGTATTCGAGGTTGTTGGAGACGAAGCCGTTGACACCGTCTCCCACCACCGTCGGCACCTCGGTGGTAGCCAACGCCACGATGGGCATCCCGACCGCCATGGCCTCCACCAAGGCAAGCGGGAGGCTCGTGTAGCGAATCGGATTGAAGAAGAAGCGGTATCTCGCTTCCAGCGGCAGCAGCGCGGTGTGCGGGATGTCCCCCAGGCCGCCCAGATCCTCCGACTCCATGCCTGCCAGATCGAGCGGCACTCGACGGCTCATTCGCTCCCACACGTCGTGGCCGGCCACACGGTTGCGCCTTCGCAGACCGTTCACCACCACGATCCCCTTCGCCAGCTCGCCGGTGTATTGCACCTTCTCGTCCAGGGCGACACCATGCTCGATCACAATGGTCGGACAGCGGCCCGAGTCCCACATCAGGCGATTGAAATGGGTGACATGCACCAAGAGGGTGTTGGGGTCATCCACAGGGTGGCGCGTGTCCGTGGGATGCCCCTTCGGGGTGTTGTGCTCAAGATAGATCCTGGGCAGGCGGCGCTGCTCCTCGCTCAGGATTTCATACTGGTCTTCGAAGTAGTTCTTCGGGGTCTGGTGGATGACCAGATCGAGCGGAAGCCTCTTGACCTCCTCGGCCGGCACCTCGTAGACATTGTCAGGCCAGCGGAAGGTCCGCCCTTTCCCCCCATAGCCCTCGGGCCGCGACGGCTTGACCGGCAGATAGATGTTGGCTCGAGCCCTGACGATGTAGCTCAGGTAGCTGCCGTGTATGTGCCAGATCAGTACGTTTGGCGCACCCATTGCTCCACCACAGCAAGGGATTCCTCGACCACTCGCCTCGTCGGGACCGCCTCGATCGGAAGCCCGGGTCCCGACCACACAGCCCGATGTCTGGCAGAATCGAGTGGCGCCCATCTCCTCGGACTGGTCGGCCCGAAAACCACGACGCTCGGGGTTCCAACCGCCGCCGCGAGATGCGCGGGGCCGGTATCGTTGGTCACGAAGAGGGACATCCTGGCCATCATTGCGGCGAGGCAGCCCAAGCTGGTTCTTCCGACAAGGTTGCGAACCGGCCCCTTGTCGACCGCCGATGCCACCAGCGCGGCTGCTTCTGCGTCCTCGCTGGTCCCGGTGACAACCACCTGCGCCCCCAGCAGCTCCGACAGGACATTGGCCACCGTGGCAAACCGATCCGGTGGCCACCGCCTGGCCGGGTCTCTGGCACCAGGATGTATGCCGACGATCGGGTCGTCCAGGCTGATCCCCAACCCTGCGGCCAGAGAGCAGACCTCGGTCCAGTCGCCCGGCATGAGCGGAAACTCTAGGTCGGGCGATCCTTCAGCCCCCAGAAGTCCGACCAGTCTGAGCCAGCGAAGAACCTCATGCTCGCAGGGATCCCAGACAAGCTCCAAGTCGAGCCTCGCGCTAGCCGGGACTCCGATGGGGCAATAGCCAATAGTCATCCGGGCCCCGAGAAGCGCCACGAAGCCGTTGCTGACACTTCCATCGCCATGCATCTGGATGGCCAGGTCGTAACCTTCCTTCCTGGCTTCCCGGGCGAAACGCACGGTTTCTTCCGGCCCCCGATCCACGCCCTCGAGTCCTTGGTGGCCAGGGAACTCGAGGAAACGGTCCAAACACGCATATCGAGCTATGAGCGGCCTGACCCAGGGTAGGCCGATCAAGGTGATCTCCGCCATGGGGAAACGTCCCCGCAAGGCACGCAAGGCCGGCACCGAGCAGAGGAAGTCGCCCAGATGAAGCGCCCGGAGGACCGCCACACGTCGCACCTCGCGCGGATCAACATCAAGCCCGATCCGGGAGTGGTGCCTCATCTCCATCACGACACCTCTCCAGGCCTCAGATCCGGCATGGTCGGAACGTCATTCCGCTGCCCTGCCTCGAGCCCAGGCTCGTGGTTCGGGTCACAGTCAGTCGAACCAAGAGTCCGCGGTGAGGAGAGAAGATCGACAGCCCTGTCCACCACTTCCCTCGGTGGGATATCCAGGCACTCCAGGCGATATGGACACTCCATCAGGTAGCAGGGAGAGCACTTGGTCTCTCGCCTCAGCACGGCGTTCGGGACGTATGGGGACACCCACTGGCTCTCGAGGTCGGTCCCGGAGAAGGTGACGACGGCGGGAACTCCGAGGGCGGCGGCCAGGTGCATGGGTAGGCTGTCGTTGCACACCACCAGCCGCGCGCCGGCGACCACCGCAGCCAGCTCCTCCACCGAGGTCAGCCCCGCGATGCTGGTCACCTGGGCGGAGCGACATGCGACAGCATCCATCTCCGCCGCGCCCCTGCCAGCCCCGGTTACGACTACCGGCAGCCCCGTCGCCCGACGTAGGAGACGAGCAACCACGGCGAAGCGGTCCAGCGGGTAGCGGCGCGCCTGGCAGCTCGCCCCCGGGTGCACCACCACATACGGCTGGCCGGGCCAGATCCCCCGGCTGGCCAGCAACACTCTCGCCCGCTCAACGGCGCGTTGGCCGGGTGCGACGTGCGGCTTGCGGTCGCCCACCGCGAAGCCCACCGCCTCGATCAGGCGGAGGTTCCTCTCCGCCTGATAAAGGTGGTCTGGAAGTCCCCTCACCTCGGTCGAGAGAAGGGTTCCCCCGAACTCCTTGGATTCCCCGAGGCGAAGAGGGATGCCGGCCAGATAGCAGGCATAGGCGGCGCCGTGAGGGCTCTGCGAGAAGCTAGTGAAGACGATGGCCGCATCGAATCGCCTGAACTTCAGCAATTCCACCAGGGCCATCTCCCGAGACGGGTCCAGCGGCAGGTGCCCCAGATCCTGCCACACGGCCCTCCAGGCCAGCACCTCATCGAGACCAGGTAGCAGAGCGGCCCCCTGGGAGCCAGCCGGGCTTGCCAGCAGCGTGAGCCGGGCCTGGGGAAGGTTCTCGCGGATGGCGCGGACGGCAGCGGAGAGCAGCACCACATCCCCTATGTTGTCCAACCGCACCAGAAGGACGCTTCGAGCAGCTGCCCACCGACTATCCAGCATGTGTCGTCCTCCCAACCTCAGCCAGGAGCTCAGCGGCTGCCGCCACCACATCCTCCGGCTGAACCCCAGCGAGGCACTCCTGTCCAAACGGACATACCCTGCTGTAGCACTTGGCGCACGGCACCTCACGATACAGCAGACGGTGTGGAACGCCCCACGGCCTCCATTGGTCCGGAGGGTTGGTTAGGGCAAAGAGGTCCACCACCGGAGTCCCGACGGCCGCGGCCACGTGGGCGGGTCCCGTGTTGTTGGTGACGACCAGATCCGACACGGATATGAGGGCGGCGAACTCGGCGAAGCTGGCTCGCCCCACCGCGGAGACGGCCCTCTGTCTCATGCGGCGAGCAACCATCCCCACCAGATCCACCTCCCCCTCGTCTCCTGTAAGCACGACTCGGCACCCCAGATCCTCCACCAGCAGGTCGGCCACCCTAGCAAATCTCTCCCAGGGATAGGTGCGCGCCGGCATGCTGCACCCCGGGTGGACTACCACCAGGGGGCCAGACTGGCCAACACCCTCCGCCTGCAGCAGTCGGATCGATGTATCTCTGGCTGACGAGGGCACGCTGAGAACCAGGCTGGTGCTGGACGTCCGGAACCCCTCAGCCTCCACCAGCCTCAATGCTCGCACCACCTCATGCATGTGGATATCCTCTGGATGCTTGAGCCTGGTAGTGAGGAGAGAGCCGGAACCATCCATCGAGGCTCCCAGTCTGAGCGGGATCCCAGCCAGGTAGGCAAGGTAGGCCGCGGGGAGCGGACTCTGGTGAAAGCTCGTGAAGATGATGGCCCCATCGAACCGGCGGTCCCTCAGGAGCTCGACCATCTCGAGCTCGCGGCGACTGTCCTGGGGAAGCCTGCCCCAGGCATCCATCCAGGGGGCCTCGTACACGATGACATCGTCTAGGTCCGGGTTCAGCCGGGCAGCCTGAACTCCCACTGGACTCGTCAGCAGTGTGAGGCTGCAGTCCGGCAGGGTCTCCTTGACCGCGTGGAAGGCGGGTGTGCAGAGGAGCACGTCGCCCAGATTGTCCAGCCGGACCAGCAGAAGGCTGCTAGCCTCCATCCAGCGGCTATCCACGGCTGCCTCCTCTCGCCGGCCATGGGTTTGTGGTCCAACGACGACCGGAGGAGCCGATGATCTCCGCCGCTTCGCGAAGGTCCCGGACCACGTAGTCGGGCGTTCGCTCCGGGCGATCCGGAGGGCTCTCGGTGCCCAGATCGAGGAGGATAGCCCTGGTTCCCGCCCTCTTGCCCGCCTCCACGTCATCGAGGATGTCCCCAACGATCCACGAGGAGGAGAGCTCTAGCTTCATCTCGGCGCAGGCCTTCAGCAACATCCCAGGCATCGGTTTCCGACAGTCGCACCGAATAGAGAACCGGGGTATTGTCCCCTCTGGATGATGAGGGCAGTAGTACCAGCCATCCACGGGCGCCCCCAGGCTGTCCAGCAGCCACCCCAGCCTCTTGTGCATCTCGGCCAGCTGCGCTTCGGAGAAGAACCCCTTGGCGATCCCCGCCTGGTTGGTCACCACGACCAGGCTGTACCCCTCCCTCTTGAGCAGTCTAAGCCCTTCCGGAACCCCCTCCAGCAGCTCGATCCTTTCCGGGTCGCATCCATAGTGGTAGTTGCGGATCAGTGTCCCGTCCCGGTCCAGGAAAACCGCCTTTCTCATCGTCAAGCCGCCCTCCCGAAAGCTCCACCGGAGTGCCAGCCCTATCACCCACATCTTCGTGCATGGAGGGGCGCCGGTCGGTAGCGTGCACCCCGCCAGCTCATCCCGTCTGCACCCGGGCGCCACGTCTTGCGGGTCGCACCAGCTTCCGCCCCCGGGATGAACGCTGCTCCACCAGCGGGAGGATGACCACCTCGCCACCCACCTCCCTCACTGCCTCCCTCTCTGGAAGGTCTACCTCTCGGTAGTCCCCTCCCTTCACATGCAGGTGCGGGCGGACCTCTCGAATGAGGTTGCTCGGCTCGTCTTCATCGAATAGGACTGCGTGGTCGACGGGATCCAACGCCGCGATCAGCGACAGCCTCTCTCCCTCGGGGATGAGAGGGTATCGCCCGGTGCTCCTCCGCAGGCTCTCGTCCGAGTTCACCCCGACGACAAGCAGGTCACCCAGCGATCGGGCCTCCCTCAGGAACGCGACGTGCCCGCTGTGTAGGCAGTCGAAGGCACCGTTGGTGAACACGATCCGTTTTCCCAGCACCCGGTACTCTTCCATCCGCTCGGAGAGGCTCTCTCGGCCGTCCAGACCCTCACGCAGGCTGAGCCGCTGCAGCAGCTCCTGCTGAGTCACCGTCGCGGTAAGCGGCTTTCCAACCGCGATCCCCGCCGCCTCTACCGCAACCCTGGCCGCAGAGCCGATCCCCAGCCGCGCCCCCAGGCCCAGCGCCAGCGCCGCGGTGAAGGTGTCCCCAGCCCCCACTGGATCTCCGGCGCGAACCCTCCTTGGCAGAATTCGCTCAGGACGCTTCTCCCTCTCGAACAGCAGCACCCCATCGGCCCCAAGGGTCATCATCACCCAGCGGGTGCCGATCTGCTCCAGGAGCAGATTCCCCAGCTGCTCCAGGTCTCTCGGGTCGGCATCGGTGGCCGACGGTCCCAGAAATGCGCGGCACGCACGCTGCGCCTCCAGATGGTTCGGCGTCACCACGCTCACGTTGCGGAAGCTTCGGCGAGGCAGATCTTTGGAATCGACGACCACCAGCTTTCCCTGGTTCCTGTTCAAGGAGCCGAGGCTGGCCACGAACCCAGAGGTCACCACACCCTTCGTGTAGTCCGAGACGATCACCACATCGGACTGCTGAAAGAGGCGGGAGAACGCCTCGATGAGCCGCGACTCCGTTTCCCTGTCCAGGTCGGAGTCCTCCTCTTGGTCGAACCGCGCCATGAACCGCTCATCGGCCAAAATCCGGAGCTTCGTGGTGGTGGGGCGGTCTCTGGACACCATCAGCGCGGTGACGTCCACCCCGCGACGAGCCAGCTCATTCCTGAGTATTTCACTCTGGTGGTCCTCTCCTACCACCGCCAGCAACCGCACCTGTGCACCCAGAGAAGCCACATTCGCGGAGGTGTTAGCGGCCCCACCCGGAAGATGGCGGCAGGCCGTGCCCTTCACCACGGGAACAGGCCCCTCGGGCGACAGTCGGGTCGCCGAGCCCAGATAGTAGCTGTCCAGCATGGCGTCGCCGACGACCAGGACGCTGAGGTCGCGAAATCGGCGAACGGCCTCGATCTCGATGCTCATCCTCGAGCTCCCTTGCCGGGCCGGTCACGTCGTATGCGATCTTGCCAAGGGCACCTGTCCCGACTGGCCACAGAGCCTCATCCTCCCGCCGAGGAGGCAATGCCCCGGCAGCTCTACCTGCAGGTTCGGCGGAAGGGCAAAAGGTGTGCCAGAATCGTGATGGGCCGTGCAGTCATAGTTGCTTCGAGGCTAGTGCTGATAATCCCGACCTACTGGGGACGGATGAACGAGTGGAGCCCGGAAGGCGGGACGACTGGATCAGAATGAGGGTGGTGCGGCTCCAGCTTGGCGCGGCAACGCAGCCAGTCGGCTCGCCGCGATAGCTCTGGACTTGCGCTACCTGGGCAGCGGAGGGAGGTCCTCGAGCCTGTCCAGGCCGAGATACTGGAGAAGCTCCGCGGTGGATCCGTAGAGTGTGGGGCGTCCAATGGTCTCCTTCTTGCCCACCTCTGCGATCAGGCCCCTGTTCAGAAGAGTGGTCACCGCGCTGTCAGAGTTGACGCCCCGGATGGACTCGATCTCTCCCCGGGTGACAGGCTGTCTGTAGGCCACGATGGCGAGGGTCTCCAAAGCGGCCCTGGAGAGCTTAGTCGGGCGATCCAGCCCGAGGAAAGCCTCCACATATGGCGCACAGGCGGGATCCGTGACGAGCTCCAGGTCGTCGTTGTGCCGCTGCACTCTGAGACCCAGCGGCGGGCGCTCACGAAGATAGAGCACGGCGGCCTCCATAGCTTCGGGCGGCGCCCCGATAGCCCGTGCCGCGTCCTCCGCTCTCACCGGCCCACCGGCGGCGAACAGGACCGCCACCAGGCGGCGCGCCATCTCAATGGGCGGATGCGCAGCTCCCCGCGGCTCTCCATCCTCCTTATGACTCGCGCGGGACTCTTCCTCACCGGTCCGGTCTGGATCGAGCAGGGTTTCGAGATCGGCCGTTTCCAAAGAAGGAGACACCTGACTTGTAGAGATATCAGCTGGTGAGGCCAGTCCACCACCAGCGGTCCACCAACAGCGACCCTCAGGGGCGAGAGGGATTGTTCGCGGTGCCGCCGCTGCCCGGGGCCGAGACGCGGCGCCCCCCCGCTGCCTGCTTCATGGACACCTTGAGGCCCTTGATGGGTATCCCCATCTTCCCCTCGACCTCGGTCCGCACCGCCTGCATGATCTCCTCGGTCTTCTGGGGCAGGTCCACCTCGGGATCGACCGTGACCTTGATGAGGATATCCACCGTCTTCCCCTTGCTGAGGACCGTCGGGCTCACGTCGCTGACGCTAGCAACCCCCTCCACCGCGCGCCGCACGCGCACGGACACCGAGTCGGTGGACAGCTCCGCCGTTCCCGAGGGCCCCCTCGTGACCACAACTGCCCTCCTAGGCCGCGGCCTCCACTCCATCGCCAGCAGGAACAACGCGCCCACCGCCACCACCAGCCCGGCCGCCGACACGAGGAGCTGCATCGGCGAGCCCTGCGCCCCTTCAAGCAGCGCCAGCAACGAACGGAGAGACCCGGAGACCGTTCCGGGCAGGAGGGCCACCGCGACAGCCAGTATGGCCACGACCAGGAGAACCAGGGATACCGCCAGCCGGTTCAATACGTTCATCTCTCCTCCCCGTGGGCCACAGTCCGCCTCCCCGGCAGCGCGGCCATCGGACGCATGCCCCTGCCGACCGATTATACCACGGGCCGCCTGCGACCGGGCCGGAGCCGCACCACCCAGAGAAGGAGGACGGCGACGATCAATGCAAGACTGGTGGCAGTTATCCTGAGGCCCAGCAGGAAAGACTCCGGCACGTAGCTGAAGACCACCGTGTGCGGCCCGCTGGCCAGGTACACGGCCCTGAAGAAATAGTCCGCGCGCTCCACCGGCACCTCAACGCCGTCCACCGTCGCCCTCCAACCTGGATAGAAGGCGTCCAGCAGCATCAAGTAGCCCGGCTGCCCGTCGTCCACCTCCACCACGATCCTTTCCGGCTGGTAAGAGACTATCCTAGCGGCCCGGCCGGAGTCCGGCGTTCCGGTCTGGAAGAGTACGCGCGCCGACGGGGATGGTGCCAGAACAGCCGTTCGAGATAGGTCCAGCTGGGGCTGAGAGACCAGCCCCAGCGCCGACTCGTCCCCTCGCACCACGCTGTTCGTCGCCACAAACGCTCTGGGAAGCGGGGACCTGTTGGTGAACAGCTTCATGTCGAAGAAGAGCCGGCGGTCCAGCCGGTCGGACAGCACCAGCGGCGTCGACGTCCCCCGCTTTCCATCGATCAGGCTGATGGCCCGAATCCGCACCTTCGCCTCGTGAAGCGGGTTCTGAATGGCGAGGGATCTCACCTGCATGGGAACAGGGAGGGGAACCCTGGCATAGTACTCCGTCGCTGGGAGCTTCGGGTTCCACGGCTCCACCAGCCGCGGTTTGCGATGGGCCGGAGGCTTTGAGACAGCATCCCTCTCGGGGGTCTCGCCGGTCTCCGTTCCAAAGCGGAGGGGGACGGTGACACTCACCCCGGAGAGATCGGTCACCACGAGGTTCGCAGCGATCTCGCCGTCCTTCCGTTCCCTGGCGCCCTCGGTGCTGGAGATCAAGCCTATGGCATCGGTAGTCACCGCCGGCAGCCTCTCTAGCCGCTCCGTCTCCCCGGGGTTCAAGACGATGCTGACACCTCGATCGTAGTACACCCCATCTATGATGGTGTCTTGGATCTTGCTGCCCAGCAGGTACCTCACGTTGAGAAGATCCAGCAGCCTGAGTGGGGGTGCCCCGCTCAGATTGGTCCGCAGCGGCACATCGGGCGGGATGTCCAGCCCTGGCAGAAGCAGCGACCTCAGCTCCCCGTATCGCTTTAGCGGCAGGATCCCCCCATCGTAGCCGTCGACGGTCTCGATACCGTACTCCGCCGGGATGTTGGCCGCCAGCACCTCGCTCAGCTTTATGTCCACCATGAACTGGATGAGGGCGTCGGGGTGGATCGATCTCTCGTACTGCCGCTTGTAGTCCGGGGTCTCCTTCACCTCGTACTGGTCCGTGGCGAAGCTGAGCAGTCGGCCCGGCGAGTCCCTGCGAGCAGCGTCGGCCAGCAGGAAGCTGGTGCTGCTACGGTCGGGGCGGTAGGCCTCGTACGGGATGGGGTGCCGAGCGGAGGTCATCTCACCAGCCACCCACAGCTCTCCCCCCGCCATAGCTAGGAGCAGACCGAGCGAGATCCATCGGACCCGGCGCCCCAGACCGCCCAAGCCGATAAGGGCGAGCGCAGCCCCAGTAAGAACGTTCCATGTAACCAGCTGCTCCTGGCTAGGCGCGGGCGTTGCGAGCCGGTAGAACACTGCCAGCAGACCCAGCCCACCTCCCAGGAGGAGAGCCCCTGCCAGCAGCCTGGAGATCGAGACGGCCTTCTGGACCCGGCCGGGCCGCCGCGGCCTCGGAACCCTCTCGCCCAGATCCAACAACGTCTGGGCGCCCAGACCCGCCAGGGCGGCCATCCCGAAGGTGTACACCAGGAGCCAGCGCGCAGGCACTCGAAAGAGGTCCAGGCCGGGCATCCAGTGGAACAGGACGGGGTAGAAGGGGTTGAACTTGCCCAGCGCCATGAAGAGTCCGAGGCAGGCAAGCCCCACCATCAGCAGCGTGATGGGGCGGGCAGCCCATGCGACCACCGCCAGGGCTGCCAGCACCAGAGGCACCACCCCCACGTATCCCACATACTCGCTGAAGAGGCTCTCAGGATAGGCGGGCAGCACCGTGAAAAGGGCAGTGGTTGGGGGCAGCGAGAAGGATGTGGCCTCGCCGTAGTTCATTCCGCCGCCCCGGATCGACTCGGCCGAAAGCTCCATGCTCGGGAGGACCTGCACCGCGGTGGTGCCGATCTCCACAACCGCCGCAACGCCCTGGATGGCCAGGGGGATCAGCTTCGATCGCCAGCCGACAGGCAGCCAGTCTCGAGGGCGAGCCACGAGGCCGCTACCCAAGGTCGACTTCAACCAAACCGGGGAGGCCGCCACACGCCATAGCGCGAAGATCGCCAGAACCACGGTGCTGAAGTACCACTCCTGGGTGTGCCCTGCCAGAAGCTGCAGGCTTCCAATCAGCCCGGTGGCGATCGCCAGGGGCAGGCTGCGCCGCCGAGCCGCCTCGTCGAAGACCACCAGCAGCATTGGCATCCAGGCCGCCACCGTCAACTGGTTGATGTGGCCGATCTGGCCGCTCATGAAGCCGCTGAACATGAAGGTCATGGCCGTGAGCAGCGAAGGGAGACGACCCACCCCGAGACATCGTCTGGCGAACAGGAAAGAGCCCAACCCAGCCAGCACCAGATGCAGGGCTACTGACGCCGAGTAGGCATAAGGGACAGGCATGACGAGGAAGAGCAGGTTCGGTGGGTATAGGACAGCCGTCTGAACGTTGGCGAAGAAGGGTGCGCCGAGGAACAGCTCCGGTATCCAGAGAGGGAAGCGGCCCTGTCTCAGCGCCTCGGCAGCGTATTCCCGCAAGGGATAGAAGTAGACGAAGGCGTCGTAGTCTCCCAGGATGAGGCCACGAAAGAGGAGATCCCTATAGAAGATGCCCACCAGGACGACTATGGCAGCCACAGGTACGGCCCAGGACCATGGGCCGGAAGACCGCAACGGCGAGCGAGCAGAGAAGCTGCTGAGACTCCTCATCGACCCACCTGCGGCGGCACTGCCCTTCTAGGGCGAGGTGCGCTTCGCCTCGTCGGCCACCGTCGCCAGCCGGCTAGCACACCCGTCCCCGCGCCCGTCCCACGCTCAGCAGGAAGTCTCACGGCAGGAACCTGTACCGAAGGAGGGTGAGGAGAACCACCAGACCATCCTTCCAGGTGATCTTCTTCCCTTCGTGGTACTCCCTTCCGGCATAGGAAATGGGGACCTCGTAGATGCGGTAGCCCTGCCGCAGGATCCTGGCGGTGATCTCCGGATCGAACCCCCATCTGGGCGACTTCAACTCGATCTTCCGCGCCACCTCAGCCGTGAAGACCTTGTAGCAGGTCTCCATGTCCGTTAGCGTCGTGTCGAAGAGGATGTTGGTCACCAGCGTCACGAACCGATTTCCGACTGCGTGCCAGAAGTACATGGCCTTGTGCTCACCCAAGAAGCGTGAGCCGTACACCACCTTCGCCTTCCCGGTCAGGATCGGCTTCAGGAGCGCGGGGTAGTCCTCCGGATCGTACTCCAGATCGGCATCCTGGATCAGTATCACGTCACCGGTCGCCGCCGCGAGCCCGCTGCGGACAGCGGCCCCCTTCCCCCGGTTCTCCGGGTGCAGCACCACCACCAGATCCCCAGCCTTGGCCTCCTCGAGGAGGATCTCGCGACTGCCGTCGGTGGAGAAATCATCCACCACGACGATCTCCAGCTCCAGCGGCGCCACGGGTGCCGCTCGGACCCGGTCCAGGATGGTCTTCAGGGTCGCCCTTTCATTGAAGACGGGGATGACCACGGACAGTTTCACGAAGGCACCTTCGAGTGGGAGCTCAGCCCATTCTAGCCGACGTCTCGTGACATCATCAAGGGCAGATCCTATTCTCAGTGGCATGTATCCTGCCTTGGAGGGATCCTCGCGACCGTGGCCGGTGCTCGCGAGGACGAAGGACCAGCGTGTGGTCACGACTATGAGGTCATCGTTCGACAACCAACGACGAGTGGATTTCGGAGGGTATCCGGTCATGGCCATCAAGCAGCGCGGAACCCCTCTGGACGCGATCCTGCTCGAGGTCGTCTACCCCCTTCTCTTTCGCTCCAGGTTGAGGAGGGTGCTGCAACGGCTGCAGCTCTGGCACACGGAGGTTCCACCCGCGAGGGCGCCGGAGCACGTCATCAATCTTGTGACCGATGCATCCGTCGAGGAGGCGCTGGAGCCGCCGCCTCAGATCCTCTCTCACAAGAGAGCCGCGTGACGAATGGGGGCGCTCGGCCAGGGGAGCGCCCCCATTCCACCGCGGACGGCCAGCTGTCCAGCCGGCCACAGCGCGGTTTGCGCCGCCCGACGCCCGCATGATATACTTTGCAATTGCCATCCACAGATGCATTGGGGGAGTTTTCTTTTCGATGCCGAAGCTGAAGACCCACAAAGGGACCGCCCATCGCTTCCATGTGACCGGGTCGGGCAAGCTGATGCGCACCAAGCACGGTAAGAGCCACCTGAGGCGCAACCGCTCCGCCCGCGCTCGCCGCCAGTACGACGATCTGCTGCCCGTGGCCCGCGCCGACCGAGAAAGGATCAGGAAGCTCATTCCATACGGCGCTTGAGAGCTTTCAGCCACAAGCTCGGAACGTGATCGCGTCGAATCGTCTCAGCCAGGTCCAGCCTCAGCCCCGCGGCTGTCCCTCGCGGACCCGCGAACCCAAGACTGGACCCGCTGTTTGCTCAGGAGGAACCGTTGAGTAGAGTCAAGCGCGGCGTCACCGCCCATCGACGCCACAAGAAGATCCTTGCGCTGGCCAAGGGCCACGCGGGAGTTCGGACAACCCACTTCCGGAAGGCCAACGAGTCGGTGATGAAGGCCCTTTCCTACGCCTATAGGGACCGGCGAGCGCGCAAGGGTGAGTTCCACCGCCTTTGGATCATGCGGATCAACGCCGCGGTCCGAGGTCTTGGGATGACCTACAGCCAGTTCATGTCGGCTCTGAAGGCGAACAATATCGGCATCGATAGGAAGGTGCTGGCCGACATGGCCGTCAACGACAGCGCGGGCTTCGCCCAGCTGGTGAGGTCGCTTCAGACCTCTTCCGCGGTCACCGCCTGATACGGCACAGCGGCCTTTACGGCGCCCGGCCATGTCGATCGCGGGCGGCAGCATCTCGAGAGGGCGATGTGGCACCTGCCTGCTGGCCGAGGTGGGATGGATAGGACAGATCCGGCGAGACAACTCGACCCTGTCTGTCCCGTCCGTCCCGTTTCTATCTCCGGACGTGACGCATGCATCGAGAGAGCAGACGGCCCCTGCTGGTAGAGAGCCCTGCCAATCCAACCGTCCGACTGCTGCGCGAGCTGCATGGCCGCAAGGGCCGCAAGGAGCATGGAGCCTTTCTCATCGAGGGCACTCGTCTGGTGGCCGAGGCAGTCGCAGCTTCGTGGCCGCTGCTGGTCGCCCTCTACGACCACGAGAGAGCCGGGTCGGACCCCCAGCTCAGAGCCTTGGTGGAGCAGATCCCCGGCGCCGTCCCGGCGTCGCCCCGGGCCATGAAGCATTCCTGTGATACGATCACACCACAGGGCATAGTGGCGGCGGCACGGCTGCCCTCCGGGGCCGAGGCTCCGCCCCCGGACGAGCCACTGTTGCTGGTCATGGACGGCCTTGCAGACCCCGGTAACGCGGGCACCCTACTTCGCTCGGCTCTGGCAGCTGGGGTTCGCACCGTGATGGCGGTGGCGGGAGGGGTCGACCTCTTCGCGCCCAAGGTGGTCAGGAGCGGGATGGGCGCCCACTTCCATCTGCGGCTGACGACGGAGCTGACATGGCCCGAGATCACCAGGTTGATGTCCCCGGACCGGGCCGTGGTCCTCGCCGAGTCGGGGGTGGGGATGGTCTACCACAGCTTCGATTGGCGCCGCTCGGCAGCGCTCGTCATAGGTGGCGAGGCGCGGGGGCCCAGCCCGGAGGCTGCCAGGATCGCCACGCACAGGGTGACGATCCCTCTGGAAGCAGGCGTCGAATCGCTCAACGCGGCGGTCGCCGGAAGTGTGATACTGTTCGAGGCGAAACGACAGCGAGATCTTAGCCGGGACTGAGTGTCCGGCCAGAGAGCGGCTGGCTCGGTCGATCGTCGGACGCGGCGTTGTCTGTCGGGAGCCCGCGCCGCGTGGGGCGTCCGATGACAGGCGGGCGAGGACAAATCCACGGCCTCCGGACACCCAGATCGGGAATGGCGCACAGCGCCCAGCCAACAGTGCAGCGTCCATGTCTCGGCTAGCCCGGCTGTGCGGTAGGGAGGAGTTCATGCAGGAGCGACTGGAGCGGATCAGGGAGAAGGCCCTGGCCGACCTGGCCAGGGTCCAGAACACCGTGGAGCTCGAGGGGTGGCGGGTCGCCTACCTGGGCAAGAAGGGCCCTCTTAACGAGATCCTCCGAGAGGTGGGTCGCCTGCCCGCCGAAGAGCGGCCGGCCGTTGGCCAGGCCTCGAACCGGATCAAGGCTGAGCTGGAGGAGGCTCTCGGCCGCCGCGAGGAGGAGCTGAAGACTGCCGAGCTGCGGGAGGCGATGGAGGCAGAGAGGATCGACGTCACCCTCCCGGGGCGACCTCCCTCGGTGGGGTTTCTGCATCCCATCACCGAGACTGTCAACCAGGTGGTATCCATATTCGCATCCATGGGATACCAGGTGGTCGAAGGACCAGAGGTCGAGCTGGACTACTACAATTTCGAGGCGCTCAACATTCCGGCGGATCATCCCGCGAGGGACATGTGGGACACCTTCTACATCCGCCAGGGGGAGGGTCAGGATGTCCTCCTTCGCACCCACACGTCGCCGATGCAGATCAGGACCATGGAGCGGATGGCGCCACCGGTGAGGGTGGTGGTCCCAGGCCGCTGCTACCGCTACGAGGCCCAGGACGCATCCCACGAGTCGCAGTTCTTCCAGATCGAGGGTCTGGCCGTGGATGAGGGGATCACCATGGCCGACCTGAAGGGCACCCTCGCCACCTTTGCCCGCCGCATGTTCGGTCCCGATACGAGGGTCCGCTTCCGGTGCGACTACTTCCCCTTCGTGGAGCCCGGAGCCGAGATGTCGGTCACCTGCGTGGCCTGCCACGGCGTCGGCTGCCGCGTCTGCAAGGGTACGGGTTGGCTCGAGATCATGGGAGCCGGAATGGTGCACCCAAAGGTACTGGCCGGGGTTGGCTACGACCCGGAGAGGTACAGCGGCTTCGCTTTCGGAATGGGACCGGAGCGGATTGCGATGGTTCGGTACGGGATCGACGACATCCGGCTGTTCTACGGGAACGACCTGCGTTTCCTGAGACAGTTCGCGTGATGGGGGTACTGTAGAGGTGAGAGTCCTTCTTTCGTGGCTCAAGGAGTTCGTCGATGTCGAGGTGCCCGTACGGGAGCTGGCCGACCTGCTATCCATGTCCGGCTCCGAGGTAGCTTCTGTGGAGCAGGTTGGGGCCCACTGGTCGGATGTCTATGTCGGCCAGGTGGTTGAGCTTCGTCCCCACCCTGCGGCCGAGCGCCTGTTCGTGGTGAAGGTGACCCTCGGCGATTCGACGGCGCAGCTGGTGACGGCTGCCACCAACCTGAAGATCGGCGACAAGGTCCCGGTGGTGCTAGCCGGGGGCAGCATCCACTCAGGTGCCACCATCCAGTCAGTGGAATTCCGAGGGGTTGCCTCGCAGGGCATGCTCTGTTCAGGCCTGGAACTGGGCATATCGCCGGACGGCGAAGGGATCTACATTCTCGAAGAGGACGCTCCTGTAGGTCGGGATCTCAGGTCCTTCCTGGGCGACACGGTCATCGACATCGATGTGACTCCCAACAGACCTGACTGCCTCTCGGTGGTCGGTATCGCCCGAGAAATCGCCGCGCTCACGGGAAATCCCCTCCGCATCCCCCCGACAGAGATCCCGGCCTCTGATTTCCGATCCGCCGACCTCATCTCCGTCGAGATCCAGGACCCTGAGCTGTGCCCGCGTTACACGGCGATCGTGGTCAAGGGGGTGAAGGTAGGGCCGTCCCCTCAGTGGATGCAGCGACGCCTCCATCTTTGCGGAGTGCGCCCCATCAGCAACATCGTGGATGTCACCAACTACGTCATGCTGGAGAGGGGACAGCCGCTACATGCCTTCGACGGAGGCAAGCTACACGATGGAATTATCGTGCGAAGGGCAAGACCCGGGGAGCTGCTGACCACCTTGGACGGCGAGGTGCGGAAGCTGAGCCCAGATATGCTGGTGATCGCCGACCACCGGGAGGCTGTGGCCGTTGCCGGTGTGATGGGCGGGCTCTACAGCGAGGTCGAGGACTCCACCACGATGGTTGTCCTGGAGTCTGCCAACTTCAATGGCACCAGCATCCGACGCACCTCGCGGGCGCTGCGGCTGAGCACCGAGGCCTCCAAGAGGTTCGACAAGGGGCTCGATCCTGAGCTTACCGTCCCGAGTGCCATCAGGGCGGCGGTCCTCATGGCCCAGCTGGGCGGAGGCATGGTCGGCCAGGGGGTCGTAGATGTCTACCCCAGTCCACGGGCACCAAGGGTGCTCTCCATCACCGAGAAACAGGCGGAGGCTCTACTGGGGCTCCGCCTGGCGAAGACGGAGATGCGGGAGCTCTACGAGTCGCTAGGGTTCCAGGTAGCGGAGCTGGACGACCGCTTGGAGCTGGTCGTACCGTCCTTCCGGGGTGACATCGAGGGTCGGGCGGACCTTTGCGAGGAGCTGGCGCGGATCAAGGGGTACGACCTCATACCGGCCACGCTGCCCACGGGAGCACTGCCCGAGGTGACGGAGGAGCCCTATCGCCACTGGGAGGCCGTTGCCAGGCGAGCGCTTACGGCAGCGGGACTGCAAGAGGTGATAACCTACTCCCTTGTCGACGCTGACACCCCGTCGAGGCTCACTGTGGAGGTGGGTCACGGGGTAGCCGAGATACCGCGGGAGATGATAAGGCTCCTCAACCCCATGACCCCTGAGCAGGCATACCTTCGCACCACCCTGATAGGGAGCCTATTGCGAACCATCGCGTCGAACCTGCGGCACGAGGACCGAGCCTACATCTTCGAGCTCGCTAGGGTGTACCTTCCGCCTTTGTCCCCCCTACCTAAAGAGAGGCGAACCCTGGGGATCGCCTTTACGGGTCCGCGCGAACCGCGAGCTTGGAACTCCAGGAAGGAGATGGGCGACTTCTTCGATCTGAAGGGTATGGTAGAGCTCCTGCTGTCCACTCTGGGCATCAGCGGCGCTCAGTTCGAGCCAGCGCGCCACACAGCCATGCACCCGGGGAGGACGGCACTGCTGAAGGTTGGCCAGACGTCAGTGGGCCACCTGGGAGAGATACACCCTACCGTCGTGGAGCGGTACGACCTGCTGCCCCGTCGGCTGTACGCGGCCGAGCTAGATTTCGAGGCACTGATCTCCCTCGCCACCCACGAGCGCAGCTACGAGCCTCTACCCCGCTTTCCGGCTGTGAGCCATGACATAGCAGTAGTGGTGGACGAGTCGGTCGCCAGCGCGGAGGTGGAGAAGGCCATTCTGGAAGCGGGAGCCCCGCTGCTGGCGGAGACGGCCCTCTTCGACGTCTACAGGGGCACGCCGATCCCTCCCGACAAGAAGAGTCTGGCCTACTCCCTGAGCTACAGGGTGCCTGACCGTACCCTCACGGACCAGGAGGTGGCCGAGGTGGAAGATCGCATCGTGCACACGCTGGAATCCCGCTTCGGCGCCTCCATTCGGGGCCGCTAACGGATCCGGAGGAGGCATCGAGCCCCTCCAGAGCCCTGGGAATAACTTCCTATTGAGTCTGGCCGACGAAGCCGGCAAGATGCCCATGGATTGGACGCTTGTCGGCTTCGTGCTCGGTAGCCCCATGCGAAGGGAGTCCCTGGGCCATGAACCTGTCGACGGTGAGCTGGATCGACCTGGTGATGGTGCTGGTGCTGGTTGGCAGCATCGGCTTCGGTTTTCATCAGGGGCTGCTCCGCCAGGCCGTACTGCTAGCGGCCATATATATTGCGACCATCCTCTCATCTCAGTACTACGAGCAAGCCGCCGAATGGATGGCGGTATACTTGGCCACCGATCTCGAGATGGATCGGGTCATCTCCTTCGCGCTCCTGTACGTCGCCTTCACCGTCGTGGCCACCTGGCTCATCTGGTCGGCCTACCAGCAGACCAGGCTGCCGTCGGTGGTGATGCTGGACGAGGCAGGTGGAGCCGCTCTCGGGGGCATTATCGGGGTACTCGTCATCGGGCTGACACTCACCCTGGCACAGTACGCCGCGCAGGCGCCGTGGCCCGCAGGAGGCCCGGTCAAGGAGCTGCTCCACATGGGGCTGGTCAACTCCGCGCTGGACGAGTTCTTCAGGAGCGCGGTACCCATCATCCAGGCAGTGATCCGGCCATGGCTTCCGTCAGGCCTTCCCGCGCTACTGGGAAGCTGACCGCCAGAGGGCTCCGCAGGCCATGCCACCAAGGGGTTCGAGTCGGAATTCCTGGCTGGCGACTGGCCGCCTTTGCCGGAAGAGCAGCCCTCGTGGTAGACTAAACGGGACGGGGTGTAGCGCAGTCGGTAGCGCGCATGGTTTGGGACCATGAGGTCCCCGGTTCGAGTCCGGGCACCCCGACCAGTTCTCTTGTCTCTGTTGTCCCCTGTTTCGCTTCCGCTTCGTGCTTTCGCAGCTTTCCCGCCCTTCCTGCTTAAGGGCCGATTCGGCGGCTTCTGGCTATGCCGTCAATTTGCCGTCAATTTGCCGTCACCCCCGGGGGGCAAAACGAGCCCGCCAGGGTGACTCCCGACGGGCTCTTGTAGTAATCTTGTTCCGTCAGTCAGCCACTACCTGACTGGCCGCTCCCCGGGATGTTCCAGCATCGCCGGGGCTCTTTCCTGTTTGGTTGGGAATGTTCGTGGCACCATCGATGATACCACGGCGGTCAAGGGGCGGTCGGTGGCAGATGGCGGCAGGGTCAACGGCGGGTCCTGCCGGGTCCAGGCAGGGTCCGGGGGGGGGGTAGGGGGCTGAATCCCCAGGGCGCCAAGGCCGGAACCGGCGCCCCAGGTGGAAATTTTGCTGTACGAAAATCAGGCCCAAATGTCTGCGACGCCAGGGCCAGAACCGTGGCCCCAGCGTCGCTCGGACAACCGCAAAATTGCCCAGGGGGTCTCAGAAAGGCACTTCTCCCCTCGACAAAAGCCAGCACAGGGGGCACGTGGCGGCATCATGCTTTCGCAGCTCCTCAAAAGGCGCCAGTGACTCCGGGCCGGGCCGCCGGAGCGCTTCCAGCAGCCGGTCTAGCTCGCGGGTGTCTCGGGTCGCTGCCTTCAGGGGGTCATCGTTGTTCGTTGTCATCGTCTCCACCGCCAATCCAACATCTCCACCAGCAACCAAATCGTCATCACCGCCGCCGCTACTTCCACCGTTGTCACCTCCGCTCTACGCTCCATTCCCAGCTACAAATCAGACAATACAGCCGGTCAACCTCTTTGAACAAGTAGTTGTTGCACCGTGGACACCGCCGCCTTGCCAAGGCCAGCAGCAGGTCGGGGGCGTCTTCCGCTGGCTCCCCCGGCAGGGCTGCATCAAGGTCGGGCCGGCCGCGTGCTGCATGGCGTCTCACAGGGGCACCTCCCGCTCGATGTAACCGTCGGGGTTGATGCGGTACAGCCGGCCGCACCGCGAGCACCAGCCCGGACCAGCATCATCAATCAGCGGTCTTGCGCCGCAAGGACACAGCACCGACGGGACGGGGTAGCCCTCGTGTGTGACGGTGTCGGTATCCGTGATATCGTCGAGCGGAACGGGCTCCCATTTGGTCATGGTGCCTCTCCCACGTTTCTTTCAGGCTGCGCAACCTCGCACCGCTCCAGCGGCCAGCCGCCGGACATCTTGCCGTCCCCGAACACGGCGTAGACTTCGCCACTCGCCGGGTCCTCCCACAGGTCCTCAATCACCCAGGGCTTGCCGTCGTGGTTCTGGATACAGCCCTCGCCGTTCAGGCACCATACCAGGTCGCCGATGCCGGGTTGGGCAGGTTCCGGCACCTCTTCCGGCACGGTTTCACCAGTGGTGACAGATGGTGACAGGTTTTCCGTATAACTCTTAGAAATTTCCGTTTTCGCGGGAGATATGGAAGATGTGTCACCATCTGTCACCAACCCGATTCCGACGTAGTACCGGGCCTTCTTATCCCGGGTTTCCCCGACGCCCCTGTCCTGAAGGTGGCTCGTAAACTCCTTCTTGCTAAGCGGTTTCTCGTGGTTGTCCTCGCACCAGGATGTGTAGGCCTGGTACAGCTCCCCCTTCGGCACGGTGCAGTGGGGGCCAAGGACGCATCGCTCACGGATGAAATCCCCCAGCACGTCCATTTCGGCACGGTAGGCATCGGAAGCTGCCCTCACCTCGGGCGCACCCCAGCCGTGGTCCTGCTGCCAGTCCCGCAGCCCGTCCAGGAGCCAGTTCAGGATGGCCGGGCCTTCGGCTACCAGCTCGGACACAACCTCTTCCTGTGGCCGCTTCTCGTCGTCGGGTATGCGGTGCTCCCACGGAACCAGCCGGAGGCGTCGCCAGGTGCCTTCGTCTGTGCCGGCCACGATGGGCTTATGGTTGACAATCAGCACGATGGAGAAGGTCTGCTCGAAGCTGAAGAAGTCCTGCCGCATAAAACGGCCCTTCTTCCGGTCGCCGCCGGTCAGCTCCTTCACCAAGGCCTCGGCCAGGTGCTTCCCCTGGTCCACCTCGA